>OGGU01000741.1_pt1 | contig 23222 bp, 19 predicted proteins | sample 1571241 | NCBI WGS metagenome assembly OGGU01 (sample SAMEA2581934, study PRJEB24529) | metagenome | biome: Human gut stool | place: China | collected 2011
GTCCACCCATCTCTGCATAGAACGGAGTCTGATCCAGAACGATCTGATATAATACCTTATTTTTCTGCTTGATCTGGCGATAACGCAGAATTTCGGCATCACATTCGAACAAATCATAGCCTACGAAATTACATCCGCCCTCTTTCAGCACCACCCAGTCGCCGGTTTCGATGGCGGCAGCGTTACGGGCACGGTCCTTCTGCTTCTGCATCTCGACGTTGAACTCGTCGATATTGGCTTCCATGCCGTTCTCACGCAGGATCAACTCGGTCAAATCCAACGGGAAACCGTAAGTATCATACAACTCGAAAGCCACGTTACCCGGCACGGTCAAATAATCCTCCGCCTTGGTTTTCTCTATTATCTTATCCAACAACTTGATACCCTTATCCAAGGTGCGCAAGAATGCATTTTCCTCTTCTTGAATCACACGCTCGATCAGTACCCGTTGTGACACTAACTCGGGGAAATGCTGTCCCATTACTTCAATCAGCATCGGCACCAATTTATACATGAAAGCATCTTTCTGATCCAAGAAAGTATACGCGTAGCGTACGGCTCTCCGCAAAATACGACGGATCACGTATCCGGCTTTCACGTTCGAGGGCAACTGCCCGTCCGTGATAGAAAAAGCTATCGTACGCAAGTGGTCGGCAATCACTATCAGAACATAACAGCATATCGGACTGCCCGGTGGCAGTCCGATATGCTGTGAATGGAATTTTCCGGCACTCTCAATGAGACGATTTCGAAATGGAGAAGCGCATGTATCTTTTTCAAATATTTCACGGCATTGTCCAGCAGAATCGTCAGCAGGCGGGAGATATCGTCCGGCACGCCGCTGACGCACAGACCAGGGGAGATCTCCGCCGTCAGTTCTTTTCCGGCAGACTCGGCAAGGGGACGAAAATTTTCGATGCAGCCCTCAGCCAGCTCACTGAACGGTACAGCCGCGACAGCCGAAGGCGGCAGAGCTTCCTCGCTGCGCGCCAGCTCCACGAGATTTTTGATAAGGCTGTCCATGCGCTGGATCTGCTCCTGCCCGCTTTCCAGCCACAGACGGTTTTCCTCTGTTTCTTCGATCAATCCCAGGTCGGCGGACAAGATCGCAAGGGGCGTTTTCAGCTCGTGGGAGGCGTCTGTCACGAATTGCCGCTGCCGCTCCCAGTTTTCCGCAAAGGGGCGCGTGGCGCGCTTGGAGAGTACCAGCAGCAGGAGAAATACGATCCCCGCGCAGAGGACAAAGACCGCCGCCATCACGCGGAACACCGCATAGGCGGATTGCAGCTGCATGAAGCAGTCAATGACGATCAGCGTATATCCGCCGGATTCGTTTTCAAATCTTCCGAAGCGGTACTGTCCGACATAGCCCTTGTCTGTCCCCTTGGAAACGATCTGCTCGATCGTGGAAACAACAGTCTGCCGGTCCAGTGCGGCAATGTGCTCAAGATCGACTGCGCTGACGGCGTCCTCTGCCGTCAGGCGCACAATGAAATAGCGGGTCTCAAACGGCGTTTCCGGCGTGACCTGAAAGCCTGTGTGGGCGGAGGGACTTGCGTTGCCGTCCGGCACCGGGAATTCGCCGCCATTCTGATACAGTATGTCGATGGCCTTGTCTGCCCGGCTTGCGGCAACGTAGTAATTTCCAATGCCGATGGTCGCACAGAGAACCGTCATGGTCCCCAGCAGCGACAGCATGGCGATGGCGATGAATTTTTTCCGCAGCGTTCGGATCATGCAATCTCCTCCAATAAGTATCCCTGCCCCCGGCGGGCGGCAATGCGGACATTGGACCCTACCATTTCAAGCTTTCTGCGGAGATAGGAGATATAGGCCCAGACGACATTCAGCTCCGCGTCGCTGTCATAGCCCCAGATGCGCTCCATGAATTGCTCCGTGGAGATCAACCGTCCCTTTTGCCGCATCAGCAGCTCCAGCATTTGAAATTCCTTGCTGCTCAGGCGCACGGAAGCACTTTCGCCGACCAGCTCGAAGGTAGAACGGTTTAATGTTGTGTTGCCAACGGTGAGAAGGCTTGGGGTATAGGCGCCGCCGCGGCGGGTCAGCGCACCCACCCGCGCCACGAATTCTCTGGGGTCAAAGGGCTTAGGGAGATAATCGTCCGCGCCGCCGGTCAATCCCGCTACGCGGTCTTCGATCTGGCTTTTTGCCGTCAGCAGAAGAACAGGGGTCGCAACACCCTGCTCCCGCAGAGCGGTCAGAACCTGTAGCCCGTCCAGCTTCGGCATCATGATGTCCAGTACCAGCGCATCATAATTTTCCGCAAGGCCATAGTCCAGCGCGTCCTGCCCGTTGTTGACCACGTCCACGGAATAATGCTCCCGCTTGAGCAGCGCCTCCAGCGCGCGGGTCATGGCAGCTTCGTCATCGGCCACTAAAACTCTCATATCGGTTCCTCCTCATGGTGTTCGATCAGATCGCGGATGGTTTGCAGGGAAAGGTCGGTGGAAGTGATCTCATCGGCGCAGCGCTTCAGCTCCTGTATCAGCAGCGCCTGATCCGGAATGTTCTGCTTATATTTGAGCTGATGTTCAATATTGGCCCAGCAGTCCATGGCGATGGTGCGCAGCTGGACCTCCAGCCATACGGTTTTTGGGGAATTTCCCAGAAAGCGCAGCGGCATGGTCAGGATCATGTGATAGCTTCGATAGCCGTTGGGCTTCGGGCTGCGGATATAGTCCTTTTCCGTTTGGAGCTGCACGCCGGGGATGGCGCGGATCAGCTCCGCCGTGCGGTCGATATCCTGAATGAACGGACAGACCAGGCGGACGCCCGCGGCGTCAAAGACATTTTTCAGCGCGCTTTCCGCCGTGACGGGAAAAGCGAGCCTTTGCAGCTTTTGCCGCATACTCTCCGCGCTTTTGATGCGCGTTTGAAACGACGCGACCGGGTCGCGGTTTCCGAGCTGCACCTCGTAGCGGCGGATCATATCCATGCAGGAGAGAAACTCGGAGATCGCGCCTTCCAGCAGGATCAGGTTCTCTCCGTAGAATTCCCGCTCCGCCGACGTTACTTCCGGTACTGAATAGTCCATGATCGACCTCCTTGCTGTCATTGTAAGTCATTGAGGTACAGGCCGCAGCGCAGGCGGTCGCTCTCGTCCAGCGTCAGCAGCAGCGTCAGATGCTCTGCCTCGGCTTTGACGGAGATATGCCCGACGCCGTTTTCATCTGTGGAGGCGTCTGTCACCGCAGCGGCGGTAAAATGCAGTGCGATGCGGCTGATCTCCCGGCCGTCGCTTCCTGCAAGGATCAAGGTCGCCTCGTTATCTTTCGGCACTTGAAAGGAGGATGTTTCTCCGCGATCGTTCAGCGCGGCGGACTGTTCTGTTTGCCGGCAGCGGATACGAACGCTGCCTCTGCGTATCGCCATTCCGTTTTCATATCGGAAAACCGTCGTAAGTTCCAAATTTTCTTCCTGTTCTGATTCTATCGCGGATTTGTGAAATAAGTTTGAATATGCACAAAAAACAAGAAATAAGCAGACGAGCAAACAGGCGGGGATCGAGGCCCTGCGGATGAACTTCATGGAAAAGCACCTCCCTTCAAGCTGGCTCCATCATACGCGGCGGACTCAAAAACAACTTAAAAAACGGAGAAAATGGATTTTTAACTTGCTTTTAAGTTGGGCATCTACAATGGGGGCATCCGAAAAAGAAGGAGGGTGTGTTCCTTTGATCGAAATTGAACACCTGAGCAAGCGATACGGCGAGCATCCGGCGGTCTCGGATCTGAGCGTTACCATCGAAAGCGGTCAGATCTACGGCTTCCTCGGCTCCAATGGAGCGGGGAAGTCCACCACTATGAATATCATGGCCGGCTGCCTTTCCGCAACGGAGGGTCATGTGCGCATCGGCGGCTACGATATTTTTGATGAGCCGGAAAAGGCCAAAAGGCTTATCGGCTATCTCCCCGAGCAGCCGCCGTTTTATCTGAATGAAACACCAATGGAATACCTGCGCTTTGTAGGGGAGGCCAAGGGCCTGCGTGGAGCGGAGTTGACGGTACAGATCGCCGATGCCGTGGCGCGCACGGGCATTGAGCCGGTTCGAAGCCGCAGAATTTCCACGCTTTCCAAGGGCTACCGGCAGCGCGTGGGCATTGCGCAGGCGCTGCTCGGCAGGCCGGAGGTCATCATTCTGGATGAGCCGACCGTCGGCCTTGACCCCATTCAGATCATCGAGATCCGAAATCTGGTCAAGGAGCTTGGAAAGCGCCACACTGTCATTTTCAGCTCCCATATCCTCTCCGAGGTGCAGACCATCTGCGACAAGATCCTCATCATTTCCAAAGGGACGCTGACCGCCCTCGGCACTCCGGCGGAGCTGGAGCGGCAGCTGCGCTCGGCGGGCGAGATCGTGCTCACCACAGACGCGGAGGCGGAAAAGGCGCGGGCGCTGCTCGCGGCACTGCCCCATATCACGCAGGTCGAGCCCGCGGAGAGCGCGGCAGACGGCGCGGTGACCGTGCACCTCAAAACGGACTGCGAGGATATGCATGCGGTCTCCCGCAGCATTTTCTTTGCCTTTGCAAAGGAAAATCAGGCACTTTTGGAGTTGTCTGTCCGGAAGGCCAGCTTGGAGGATGTATTCCTTGAGCTGACGGAAAGCGGTCAAGCGGAAGAATCTGAGCAATACACCGAAGAACCAAACGAAACGGAGGTGGACGCTTAATGGGCGCAATTTTTCGCCATGAGCTGCGAAACTATTTCCACTCACTGACTGCCTATGTATTCGGCGCGTTTCTGCTGGCAGTGGTGGGACTTGGTTCCGTGCTCTACAATTTGCAGGCGGCGGTGAGCAACTTTGAGTTTGTGCTCAGCTTTGCCAGCATCATTTTCGTGGTCATCGTTCCGATCCTGACCATGCGCACTCTGGCGGAGGAACGGCGGCAGCGGACAGACCAACTGCTCTATTCTCTGCCCATCACCACCACGCAGGTGGTATTGGGCAAGTATCTCGCCCTTCTTGTGGTGTACCTGATCCCGCTGGCGGTCATTTCTCTCTACCCGCTGCTGTTTTCCCAATTCGGGGATGTGTATCTGCCCACCTCCTACGGGTCTCTGTTTGCCTTTTTCATGATGGGGGCGGCGCTGCTGGCGGTGGGGATGTTCCTCTCCTCCTTGACGGATAATCAGGGCTTCGCCGCCGGTATCGGCATCGCGGCGATTTTGCTGAACTATTACAGCGTGAGCCTTGCGGAGTATACCTCGTCTACGGCCATGGGATCTTTGATCGCGTTGTACGTCATCGCGCTGCTGCTGGGTGTGGTGATCCGAGGCCTGACCCGGAACGAGAATCTGGCCTACGGCGTGACCTTTGCGCTGATCGCAGCACTCTCAGTCGCCTACTTTGTGAACAGCACGGCCTTCGAGGGGCTGCTGCCGGATATTATGACAAAGCTCTCGTTGTTCCGCCAGTTCAATAGCTTTGTCAACGGCGCATTTGATCTCACGGCCATCGTCTACTATGTCAGCGTCATGGGCTTTTTCCTGTTTTTGTCGGTGCAGTCGATGGAGAAACGGAGGTATAACTGATGAAAAAAATATCATTCAAGCGCCCCTCCGCTTCCCCTGACCGGAACCGCAACGCCCTGCGGGGCGGCTCCTATTCACTTACCATCACGGACATCGTACTGGCAATTTTGATTGCGGTGAATGTGTTCGCCTCGGCGCTGCCGAAGTCCATGACCAACTATGATATCAGCTCCAGCAAGCTCTATTCCATCACCAGCAACACAAAGGTCGTGGTCAACAATCTTCAGCAGGATGTGACCATCTATTGAGTCGTGCAATCCGGCGAAGAAAACGATGTGATCGAAAACCTGCTGAGCAAGTACGAAAGCCTGTCCGACCACATTGAGGTGGCGAAAAAGAACCCAGATGTCTATCCCACCTTTACCCAGCAGTACACCAGCGAGAGCGTCCCCAACAACAGCCTGATCGTTGAGAGCGGCGAACGCAGCCGCTATATCAGCTACAATGACATTTACGTTCAGACTGCGGATATGTACTCCTATTCCTACTCCACCTCCTTCGACGGCGAGGGCGCCATCACCTCGGCTATCGACTATGTGGTAAACGAGGAGCAGCCCAAGCTCTATCTCGTGGAGGGCCACGGCGAGGCCGACCTCCCCAGCACCTTTGCCGAGCAGGTGGAAAAGGACAACATCGAAACGGAGAGCCTGTCCCTTCTCCATACGGAAACCATTCCGGAGGACGCGGACTGCCTGATGATCTACGCGCCGGAAAGCGACATTTCGGAGGACGAGCGGGATCTGCTGGCGGAGTATGTATCCGGCGGCGGCAAGCTGCTGGTGATCGCCGGACCCACCCGTGAGGACGGGATACTGGAAAACCTGTACAGCCTGCTCTCTGACTACGGCGTGGAGCCGGTGGAGGGGATCGTGGTAGAAAGCGACTCCGACTACTATTCGGCGTTCAGCGGCCCGGCGGCTCTTTTGCCAGAGCTGCACAGCGACGACATCACCGATTCGCTGATCGACTCCAATTATTCTGTTATCATGCCCATCGCGCTGGGCTTGACTGTGGATGGTTCCGCCAGCGGAACGGTGACAGAACTGCTGACCACCTCAGGAACCTCCTTCAGCAAGGCGGCGGGCTACGCCATGTCCACCTACGATCACGAGGACGGCGACATCGACGGCCCCTTTGCCACGGGCGTTTCTGTGCGCCCCGGCGACGGAGAAATGGTGTGGTTCACCTCGTCCTATTTCCTCGAGGACGCCTATAATGCCTCGTCTTCCGGCGCCAACGGCGACCTTGTTATGAACGCGCTGGCGGATATGATCGGCGAGAGCGAGGCCATGGCGATCCGCAGCAAGTCGCTGAACTATGACAACCTGTCCATCAGCAGCTCGACGGCTTCGCTGCTGAAGGTGCTGATGATCGGCGCGTTCCCGCTGGCTTACCTCGGCATCGGCGTGGGCGTTGTGCTGACAAGAAGGAGGAAGCAAAATGAAGCGGTCTAAAAAGCTTTGTATCCTCTTGGGCATTCTCATTGCAGTCTGCCTTGCGGCGCTGGCTGCGCTGCATACAGAGGAAAAGCAGGAGCAGATCAAAACCAGCGGTGAAACGGTTTTATCCGTTGAATCGGCAAAAGTGACGGCACTGTGCTGGGAGCAGGACGGAACAACATGGAGCTTCCACCGCGGCGATGACGGTTGGCAGTACGATGACGATGCAGAATTTCCCGTCAGCGACAGTGCCATGGTCGCACTTTTGGAGCCGTTTCGCTCGTTGAGCGCAGCGTTCACCATTGAAAATGCCGAAGATCTCGGCCGGTATGGCTTGGATGAGCCGACCTGCACCATCACCCTGACTACGGATGATGAGACCTACACAGTGAAGCTGGGAGATTACAGCACGATGGATTCCCAGCGCTACATGGACATTGGGGACGGCAATGTGTATCTCGCCGCCAGCGATCCGCTGGACGCATACGATGTAGAGCTGAAAGACCTGATCGCCAACGACGATGTGCCGTATTTCGATGAGGTCAGCCAGATCCGCTTTGCGGGAAGCGAGGACTACAGCGTGATTTATGACGAAGACGGCGAGAGTATCTGCGCCGATGACATCTACTTTACCGCGGACGGAAAGCCGCTGGATACCAGCCGGGTCAACTCCTATATCAGCGTCCTGCGCTATCTGGAACTCACCGACTATGTGACCTACAAGGCCACGGAGGAAGAACTGTCCGCCTACGGGCTGGACGATCCCGAGCTGAGCGTCAGCGTGGACTACACGGACGACGGAACCTCCGATACCTTTGTGCTGCATATCAGCAGAGATCCCGCGGAGAAGAAAGCTGCCGCGGACGCGGAGGATGAGGAAGCCTTGGACATTACCGCCTATGCGCGTGTGGGCGATTCCAAAATCATTTACCAGATCTTCGGCAGCAGCTATCGCTCGCTCATGGCTGCCGGCTACAATGACCTGCGGCATCAGGAGGTCTTCTCCGGCAACTTTGATGATGTGACCGGCATAGATGTTACGCTGGACGGCGAGACCTATACGCTCACCGCTCAGAAGGACGGCAAGGAGCGGACATGGCTCTGCGGGGAAGCGGAAATCAAGATCGGTGATTTGCAGGACGCACTGGAGACACTGACCGCGGAGGAGTTTACCTCTGAAAAGGCCACCGGCCAACAGGAGATCAGCCTGACGCTGCACTTGGATCATGAGGACGAACCGGAACTCACGATCGCGCTGTACCGCTGCGACGGCAGCAAATGTCTGGCCGTCGTTGACGGAAAGAGCGTCGCCTATGTTCCGCGCGGCGAGATGGTGACGCTGGCGGAAGCCGTTCGTGCCATTGCCCTGAACTGAAGCACAAAACAAAGCAGCACAAGCCCGCCTGAGTAGATCGGGCGGGCTTGTGCTGCCTCTGCAAGACGCCCAACGAGGTCCGATGCGCTCCCGGAACGCCGAAGGCACTGAGGGCAGATGGGGGGCTGATCGTTCATCGTCTTCAAAATAGTGTAGGAAATATTGCGGATCTCTCAGTATGTAATTCACTGCAGGAGGTTTATGTTGTTCTAAAGGCTGGGTTCTTTGCAAAAAATAGTAATTCGTGTGGGAAAGCGTAAAATCCCTTTTACTCTTGGACATTTCATGCTATACTGTGAACAATAGAAGAGGTATTGAGTAGAGGTATTTTAATATGGATTTGTTTATTCCAAAAGAAACGCTGGACTTACTGTCTTATCGTTCAACGCTTGGGCAAAGCCTGAAACAAATTTCTCTGAGCGCAACACCAATCAACTTGATTCTCGATGATATCGCGAAATACAGAGCAGGATACATTGATACGCTCGTTCAGGAGAATTTGATAGGTTCTCGCTTCAAAAGCGATGACTCCATCATGCGAAAATATGAAAAGACGCTCGCCAACCACGGCGGCTTTAAGCAGTGCTTTAATGATGTGCTTGGTTTTCGACTTCGCTTCGATGAGTATCCAGTTAGCTTCCCAGACTATTTCAGAGTTGTTGATTTGCGGAATGGGAAACAGGTGGATGATGGTTACCGTGCGATCCATCTTTATTACCAGCGGGATAATTTGGCATACCCGATAGAAGTGCAGCTATGGTGTGGCAAAGATTATTACTTCAACCTCTGGAGCCACCAGTATGTCTACAAGTACAAAAGCCCGGAAATCGGAAAAAAGCTTTATCAGGAGTATATTGCCGGTTTGATCAAAACTGAGCAGGACTTCCAAAAGAGATTGGAGGCGTTTGACAATGGGCGATAAAAAGATATACATCGTTGCAAAAATCTTTGATCAGCAGGGCTGCCTTGCCTATCTCTGTAAGACTCCTAATGAGGCGCGATGCCTGCCGGGAACCTTGGAAGCACTCCGAGCGGATGGAGTTCAAATTGTTATTCTGGATTCCCCTGAGATATATTCTGAGTATGCGCCCTATACCTATATTGAGGATTTGAAAGAGTTCATCGATAAGGTTGCGCAAATGAACCGAGTCGCGTGACCCGCAAGGCACACAGACTACTATTTGACTACTACCGCGAAAAAGCCGGGAGGCCTTGTCCCATAAGACCTCCCGGCTTTTCTTGCAAATTAACGCAAATTTGTGCAACACCAACCAAACCCTTGCGCCGCAGGGCTTTCCGGCTTGACGGTCTGATAACTCCGACTCTGAAGGCCGCTGGTTCGAATCCAGTCGGGCATACCAAAATGTGTTGATGAAAGATGCAGCACAGAAAACACCGCGCAAAAGCGCGGTGTTTTCACATATTTATCATCTTTTTCGCCGCAAAAAGTTTTAATAACAGTTTTTTCAAAAAGCAGTTTTTCCCCGCGACAGGCGACATTTTCGAGATGCAGCCGGTTGATTTTATGAACTGATGCGACTCGAACGCCGAAGCATGGGTGCTTCACTCTTGCTGCTGCCTGGCGCATCTCACTTCTCTCTCACATTTGGGCAAAGAAAAGCCAGAGGAAGCGAATGCACGCCTCTGGCGTGCGTCCGCTTCCTCTGGCCACGCGGCCCCGCTGGGCTGCGTGGTCTTATTATTCGTCTGCCAATATTGCGCTCCCTTGGCATTGTTCGTCGCTTTGGCAGGGTATCAGTCCCTTTCACCAACGAACAATGCCGTATTCAGGAAAGAAAGGTGAAGAATCGCAAGAGTCCCTATCTTGAAGTGATCAGCAGCTTACAATGACACTTTATAAATTCAGGGAATATTTTAAAAATCAATTCAGCGCTGGATGCGGCCGGAACCATCGCCGTCGGCCAACTTTTCCACCTCGGCCGCTGTAACCATGTTATAATCGCCCTCGACGGTATGCTTGAGCGCGGAGGCCGCCACGGCAAATTCCACAGCCCGCTGATTGCCCTTACCGGCGAGCAGTGCGTAAATCAGACCGCCGCCGAAGCTGTCGCCGCCACCCACGCGGTCAACGATATGCAAGTCATATTTTTTGGAGAAATGGTATTCATCGCCGACAGCGTCAAACAGCATGGCGCTCCAACCGTTGTCGGACGCCGAGCGGGACTCGCGCAGCGTGATAGCGACCTTTTCAAAGCCAAACCGATCAGCAAGCTGCCTTGCAACGGACTTGTAGCCCTCGCGGTTGATCTCGCCGGCATAGATATCGGTCACCTCCGCCTCAATGCCGAACACATCCTTGGCATCCTCCTCGTTGGAAATGCATACGTCCACGTACTGACACAGATCAGTCATGGCCTCCCGTGCCTGCTGACGGCTCCACAGCTTGCCGCGGTAGTTGAGATCGCAGCTAATCCTGACCCCGTGTGCCTTCGCCGCCTTGCAGGCGTCACGGCAGGCATTCACCATGTTGGGGCCGAGCGCAGGCGTGATGCCGGTAAAGTGGAACCGGTCCGCGCCTTTAAAAATCACATCCCAGTCGAAGTCGGAGGGAGTGGACTCCTGAATGGCAGAATGCGCCCGGTCATAAATGCAAACGGAACCGCGCTGAGACGCGCCTTTCTCATTATAGTAGATACCGATACGGTCGCCTCCACGCACGATCATAGAGGTATCCACGCCGTAGCGGCGCAGAGAGTTGACCGCAGCCTGTCCGATGGCATGCGCGGGCAGTTTGGTGACGTAGACGGCGTCAAGGCCGTAGTTAGCCAGCGAAACAGCTACGTTAGCTTCCCCGCCACCGAAAGAAAACTCCAAGTGGTCGGCCTGAACAAAGCGCTCGTAATTGTATGGCTGGAGACGAACCATTCAACCGCGCAATATCCGACCGCCATACAGCTTTCCACCTTGATAAAAAGGGGGCCTGAGGAAATCTTCCTCAGGCCCCAAAACAGGCGCTTACAGCTTATCCTCACGCATAAAATGAGCATTGGTCCCATCAATGGAGAAGAACTCATCTGCTGCACGCCGACCGATGTCATCTGGGTACTTAGATATCTCATTTAAGTACTCTTTTTCATCTACATTGGTAAACGCGCCGTCTCGCATTATGACCTTGCCGTCCACTGCAACCAGCGAAACCTCGGATCCCCTGGCACTGTAAACCAGATTAGGTACCATGTTGCGCATTGGGTAGGTGTACACCGGCAACATGGAGGGACAACTGAGATCTATAGCAATATAGTCCGCGCATTTTCCAGGCTCAAGAGAGCCTACGGTATCGCCCAAGCCAATCGCTTGGGCACCCTCAATGGTGGCCATACGCAGGGCTTTCCAGGCGGGCATAACTTCCGGATTCTGATACTTGATCTTGTTGAAGAGGCAAACATTTTTCATCTCATTGATGATGTTATGGCAGTTGTTGCCCGGAGCCTGATCGGAACCCAAGGCCACCACACCGCCCGCCTGCTGGAAAACAACACTTGGGCAGACAATGCCATCAATGATGCCGATCGAACCCGGATTAACGATCATTGAGGCACCTCGTTTGGCAATAAGGGCAGCTTCCTCATCTGTACAGTCAGTAAGATGGACTGCAATAAGAGATTCATCCAGATAGCCCAACTCATCCAGAAAAGCTGTAGGACGCTTGCCATAGCGCTGGACGATCTGATAGGTCTCTCGATCTCCTTGCTGCACATGCATATGGATTTTGGTACCCCGCTCCTTGACCGCCTTTTGGATACGCAACAGCATCTCCGGGCTGACAAAGTCAGCGCCCTGCGGGCCAAACAGGATCTTAATCCGTCCCCCTGCCTTGTTGTTCCATTTATTATACAGATCAATGTTTCGATTCAGGCTCTCCTCTCCCATGGCATCATCAAACTCATAGAGTTCGCCCGGTTGATAAACCCGTCGTTTAGCCGCTCGAATCGTCTGTGCAATATTCCCTCGGGCGCCCACCTTATCGATGAAAGCACACACATTTTCCATTTTGGATTCATAGTCGCCCAGTGTGGTAGTGCCTGCCCGGACGGCCTCCAGAATGGCCACTCGGCTGCCCACATCCCGTTCCTCGTCATTAACCGCGTTGTCAAAGGGCTGGAGGCCGAACATCATCCAACTGTTGGTGTCTTGGGCCAATCCGCGCATAATATTGCATGCAGTATGCATATGGCCGTCGATAAAACCAGGCAGCACCATATGATGATCCAAGGTGATCATTTCCTCAGCTGTATATTCCGCTAAAATCTCAGGCCGGTTGCCCACCTTCAAGATTTTGCCTCCGTCTACAGCCATAGCGGCATCACTATGATAGCCTACGCCGGCACCCTCCATCGTATAGAAATGCGGGGCCACCACAATGGTATCAATCTTTTTCATAAATGTCTCCTATTCCAACGGCAAAGCAGTTAGTGTACCTTCTCAGGGTAACGCCGTTTGGTAAGCTGAGTCAGAGTAATCAGGCTCACTGTCAGAATAGCAGCAGTAACCGCAATACTCAAGACATACTGTCCGGTCAGTCCGCCAAAAAGGAATCCCACGAAAGCCGAAATACCAACCGTAATTCCGTAGGGGATCTGCGTCATAACATGGACGATATGGTTGCAGGAAGCACCGGTAGAAGAGAGCACAGTCGTATCGGAGATAGGGGAGCACTGGTCGCCGAACAGGCCACCGCCAATCACGGCGCCAACAACAAACGGAATGGAAATATCAAAGGCGACGGCCATCGGGAAAGCAATGGGCATCATAATAGACCACACGCCCCAAGAGGAACCGGTCGAAAACGAAATGAGTGCGCCAAACAGGAATACCAAAGCCGGAACCATGCCGGGAGTCAGGTAATGCTCCACAATATGGATCAGAAACTCGCTGGTCCCCATACCCTTGACGATAGAGCCCAAGGACCATGCGCACACCAGAATAAAGGGAACCGAGATCAGTTCGGCCATACCGTTGACAAAGGTATCGAACGCCTTGGTCACGCTGAAGAGCTTGGTGCTTACACCCATGATGCCCGCACCCAGCGCGCCACCCATAAAGGCGATGCAAATAGCAAGTGTAATGTTGGCATTGCGGAAGCATCCCACCAACCCGTTGTTTACCAGATCGCCGGACCAGAAAATGGTGGCAAAGAGAGAACCAAACAGGCAAACAATAGGGATAATAAAGTTCCACATAGTAAGCTTATAGTCTGCGGGCAGTTCATTCTTCACCTCTGGAACCAAGGGCTGAACCCCGTCGTCCAGCAGCTTTCCGGTCTCTCTGGCCCGCTTTTCTTCCTTGTACATAGGGCCAAAGTTCAAGCCGAAAGCAGCAACGATCAAAACAGAAATCATGGCAAATACGCCATACAGATTGAACGGAAGCATATTCAACCAGATGCCCCATTCGTTGCCCTCAACGCCGCTTGCCAACAGCTCTGCGGCAATCAGTCCCGTGATAAAGGGACCATAGCTGCTAATGGGAGAAAGCGCAGCTAAATTGCATCCCATGGAATCCAAGATATAAGCCAATTTTGCCCGAGAGATGCGCACCATGTCAGTAACGGGCCGCATGATAGTACCAAGCATGAGGCAGGGCTCCGTATAGCTGAAAATGAAGGCGCTCAGGCAAGTAACGATCTGCCCCTTCTTGGCAGTATTGATAACCTTTGTCACCCTGGTAGCAAAGGCCTCTGCAGCACCAGTGGTACGGAGCATGGCGATCATACCGCCGGAGAGTGTAACCAAAATGATCAAAGATGCATTTCCGCTGAGAGAGGGGATCATATAGTCCGAGATAATTTTGACAAAACCAACCAAAGGGTTAAAGCCGTTCATCATTGTGGACCCCAACCAAACCGCGATGAATAAAGAGAAAATCGTCTGTTTGGTCCACAGGGCCAATCCGATTGCCACGATGGGGGGAATGAGACACAACACTCCATATGTAGTATCCATATAACAAGCCTCCTGTTATAAATTATCTGTGGTTTTTTTTCATGGAATCTCTGCTTCCGCAACTACAGGCCCTATCCGAATCTGCAAATCACACCTCCTCACTTTCTCGGTCCAGGGATGCGCAAAACGTAAGTCTTGCAAAATCAAGACACGGCATATCAGCTTTGAACGAGACTGATCATACGATATACCGTATATTTTCATGAACAGACCAAACGTTTTGCGCACTCCGGTTTCCAGCCTCCCACCGCTCCCAACATCTTCGGTTTTGGCAGCGCGAGTAACTACGGATCACACTTGGTTAATTTCGGTTTTCGTAACCGGATGCGTACATATTTGCAGGGATGAATTTTCCCTGGCCGTAGCGGCCCACAAACTTGGCGTTCTCCACCACAACCTGTCCTCGCAGCAGAACCGTCTCCACCCGACCAGACTGACGGCGGCCCTCATAGAGGTTGTAGTCCACGCCGTTAGGGTTATCTGCCAGATGAACTGTCCCCTCATAATTGGGATCGAAAATGACAACATCTGCGTCAGAACCTACCGCCAGCGTTCCCTTTCTCGGATAGATACCGTTGATTTTTGCCGGCTGAGTGGCAATAACATCTACAAATTTCTGGCGGGTCAGCTTTCCCGTGCATACACCTTCGGTCCACACCATATGCAGTCGATCGCCGGCGCCGGGGGAACCGTTTGGAATCTGAGTAAAATCATTCCTGCCGGCCTGCTTGAGCTCTGCCACATCTATACCGCAGTGGTCGGATGAGACCGCCGTCAGCAGTCCGTCGGATAATGCCTGCCAAAGAGCCTCGCAGTCCTCACGATCCCGCAAAGCGGGGGAGCAAACGAACTTAGCCGCTTCATTGAAATCCGGATTATCCAGAACTTCCTTAGTGGTGGTCAGATAGTGAGTGCAAGTCTCGCCGGAAACCCGCTGGCCAGTTCCCTTGGCCTTTTGTAATTCGGCAATGGCTTCCCGACAGGTCATATGAGCAATATAAAGAGGCGTATCGGTCTGACCAGCCAGATAAATAGCCCGGCGCACCGCCTCCGCCTCAGTAAAAGGCGGACGGGAAACATAATGGTAATGCGGCGTCAGTTGGCCCTTCTTTACACACTCGCTGCGGAGGAAATTCAGGATCTCTCCATTCTCTGCGTGCACAAATACCGTAGCGCCAACCTGTCGGCTCTTCTCCAGAATACGGAAGAAAGTACCGTCATCTACATGAAGCGGAGAGCCGTTGTAGGCCATAAAAATCTTGATGCTGGAAATGCCTCTCCGAGGAAATTCTTCGATCTCATCAAAGATACTGTCCATAATATATGTTACCATGGAATGCAGTGCAAAATCCACACAAGACTTATCCTTCGCCCGCACATTGATTCGATAATCAATGGAATCCAGCAGTCCGCGATCCGGATCCTGCGGAGCAAAGTCCACAATGGTGGTCGTGCCGCCTACAATAGCAGAGTCGGTCGTCTCATATCCGGCGGTGTCACGGTTGCCGACATTACACAGGGCGGAAAAGTGGGTGTGCTGGTCTACGCCTCCCGGAAACACATATTTACCTTTGGCGTCTATCACAAGATCTGCAGCTTCGTCCAAATGTGTCCCCATTGCGCGGATCACATCGCCCTCCACCAGGATATCCCCCACATACTCCTGTTCTGCGGTTACAATTGTGCCTCCTTTAATCAAGGTACGCATACTGTCATCTCCTAAAATATCAATTCTTGTTTGGTAAACATGGGAAAGCCTACGATATTCTTCTGCTCTGGGAAGCCCCAAGTAGACACCTTGCTGGTACGCAGCCCCATATCTACCATGGCTTCCGCAAATTTAACTGCTGGCATTACCCCATCCAACACGGGAACGCCCAGCTGGGCGGACAGGTCCTCAACAAAGTCCACGAAACCAGCGCACCCCAGCAAAATACATTCGGCGCCGTCCTGCTGCACGGCTAACTTTCCCTGATAGGCTAACGCTTCCAATCCCTTCTTGGGGTCCCTGCCAAATTCCAGCACGCTCAAACCTGTGGATCGGATAGAACGGCAAAACTTTTCCGCTCCATAGTTGGACACCACATCCTCTGTAACCTTGCGGGACCGATCCAGCACCGATACGATAGAAAAGTACGGCGCTATAAATTTGGCAGCAGCAATGGCCGACTCACAGATACCCAGCACAGGCTTGGAGGTGACCTCTCTGGCTGCCTGAAGCCCAGGGTCACCAAAGCAGGCGATGATAAATGCATCGGCGCCTTCCTCTCGGTCTCCCCGGATCACTTCTTTCAGGACCCCCGGAACAGCCAAATACTCATCCACATAACATTCGATGCTGTCCGGCCCGGATGCCGGAGTAACCGCCCAAACCTGAGTGTCGCTGCGTGCCACTCGACGTGCTAAATTTTCTATACTTTCAGTCATGGATTGCGTCGTATTGGGATTGATGATTTTGATCTTCACAATTTTCCCTCCTCTTGGTCCAAAGCCTGAACCATCTCCATCAGCAGCTCAGCTCCCTGGTACAAGTCCTCAGGAGCGCTGTATTCTCGGATAGAGTGGCTAATCCCGTCTTTGCTGGGAATGAACAGAAGCATGGAGGGAACCGCTTTTCCCCAATTCATCAGATCGTGTCCTGCACCGCTGAACATTCTGCGAAAACGGATACCGCGGTTGCGGCACAGTGTCTCGCTCAGCTTTATCAGCTTAGAACTGCACTGGGTAGGCGACTGGCGAATATATTCTTCGCCTACCAGCTCCGGGTGCTCTTTCAGCACGGAGTCAATGACCTGATCCATGGGCTCCATCGTTGGGTTGCGCAGTTCCACAATAAACTCCACCTTGCCCGGAATCACATTGACCGCTCCTGGGAACACCTGAAGGGTCCCTACAGTGCAGACCATATCCGGCGAAGCGGCCTCAGTCCGTTCCATAAGCTGGGTAATGATCCGGCAGGCTTTCACCAGCGCGTCATCCCGCAGATGCATGGGTGTGCTGCCTGCATGATTGGCACAGCCGGAAACCGTCATGCGATAGCGCACGATGCCCACAATACCATCAACCACGCCTATTTGCATTCTTTCAGCTTCTAATACCCCGCCCTGCTCAATATGTAACTCCAAGTAACACTGATATTGGGTCAGATCTCTTCGGCAGGCGCCGACCTGCTCCATTGTAAGTCCGTGGAGGGCCAGATTTGGCCGCATAGCTTCATCAATCTCTCCGCCGGTAAATGCCTTACTTCCAAAAGTTCCGCCAATGACATTGCCCTCCTCCTCGGTAAATGCAATCACCTGGATGGGATGCCGATTTTGATATCCCAACTCCTTAAGGCGCTGCACACACTCGATTCCGGACAACACACCATAGGTTCCGTCGTAAATCCCGCCCCCCGGCACCGTATCGATGTGGGATCCAATGCAAATGATCTCTCCCTGACCGGGAAGCGTACCGATCAGATTCCCTACAGGATCGACGGATGTCTGAAGTCCTGCCTGTTCCATGCACTGTTGAACATAGATTCGTCCTTCGTCATAGGCAGGGGTATACGGCAATCGTGTGGTTCCTTCTTTCGGCACAAAACCGATTCGCCCAAGTCGGGTCAAATGATCATATAAGCGGGTGCCGTTGATCATACTCATGCGGGGTCCCCCTTAGTCTCATGGGATCTGACAAACTCCTCCAGCTCCTGCAGCCCCTGCTCCAGGCACTGCATGGATGTCGCATAGGACAGACGGATATATCCCTCGCCAAATTCGCCAAAGGCCGTACCGGGTACCACTACCACCTGTCGTTCTTCCAGCAGTTTCATGGCAAATTCTTCACAAGGCATACCCAGTTGACTGATGTCAATAAATGCGTAGAAAGTCCCAGCCGGAGCATGGCAGGACAAACCAGGGATCTCAGATATCCGCTTCATCACATAGTCACGGCGCAGGCGGTACTGCTCCACCATATACTTCAAGTGGTCTTGTGGACCTTCCAAAGCTTCAATAGCCGCGACCTGGCAGGGAGTGGCCGCACAAGCACTGACATTTTCCTGCAGCTTGACCATATTCCGGATCACATTTTCCGGTCCGGCAGCATAACCGATACGCCAACCGGTCATCGCATAGGTTTTGGAAAGGCTATCAATAACCAGGGTCCGTTCTTTCATTCCGGGCAGAGCAGCAAAGCTTGTATAAGTCCTTCCATCAAAGAGAATGTGCTTATACACCTCATCAGCCAAGATCACCAAGTCCTGCTTCTGGGCCAATTCGGCCAGTTGGAGCAGCGTTTCAGTGCTGGCTACAGCTCCTGTGGGGTTGCATGGGCTGTTTAGAATAATGGCCTTTGTCTTATCGGTAACAGCTTCGGCAATAGCGGATACATCCAAATCAAATCCCCGTTGTGCGTTGGTTTTCACCGACACCGGCACGCCGCCGCACATCCGGATCTGTTGGACATAATTAGTCCAGCAGGGTTCGTTGACGATAACCTCATCCCCAGGATTCAGCAGCACTTTCAGCGCCAAAAACAAGGCTCCCATGGCTCCAGGCGTCACCACAATTTGGCTTGCAGGATCGTAAGAGAGTCCCTCTGTGCGATGGAGATACTCTGCAATCGCCTGGCGCAGAGCCAGCAGCCCTGCATTTTCTGAATACTTGGTCTTTCCTTCCCGAATGGCCCTGCACCCAGCCTCCACTACGTTCGGCGAGGCAGTAAAATCCGGCTCTCCCAGTGTAAAACTAATTACATGATCGTACTCCAGCGCCTTATTGAACATTTTTCGAATCTTGGAGGGTTGGATCTGCTGAGTGTTATCTGAAATTTGAATCATATAGGTAACTCCTTTCTACTCCGATTCTTCCGTTCCCTTAATTTGAGAACAGTCATCAATATTCCAAATGCCAAGGAAAGCACCGCTGCAAATACGATACGATATTCTTGCGGAAGAAGAAATCCCACGGTATTGACTGGGATCCAAAAGAGAGGAATCGTTTTAAACAGAGTAAAATCGATCAATTCTCCCCAATCTACAGAGTCCACCGCTTGGCGTGGAGTGATATGCTGTCCCGCCAAAAAGCGGATTTCAGCATAATTTCCACATACTCGCATCAGAGCGGAATGAATAGGAGCAAAAAACAGATTATTGGTAACGCTGGTAAAAAAGGCCTGTGCCAGAGCATTTCCATATCCCGGAAGAAGACCTGCTGCCATGGCTTGCCGGGTACCTTGGCTGAACACGGTAAAGGCCAGCGTGACAAGGACGCCTCCTATTCCCCAACTCAGGCTTTTGAACCAAGTCGCCCGGTTGATCTGCCAAGTTCCCTCCAACAGACGTCCGGAGAGCAACTCACCCGCCGTAGCATAGACAGCGAATTGCGCAAAACCTGCCAGATAAGGATACGCTGTATTGACCTTGGCAAAGCCTCCTGTGACGCAAAAGAGTACCGTAAACACAGCCAACAACCCATAAGCAACTGCCCACCAAATATCGCTTCGTTTCATATGCATCCCCTAACTTTTGTACCCCAAATATAGCAAAATGGAACCGGCGTTAAAATTCAGCGCCAGTTCCATTTTATGTAGTCTGTATATTATTTGGACAAGCCTTCTGTGTCCCGATGTAAGACCAACGAATCTTTATATACTACCAAAGGATAATGCAGTTTAGCCAATACAGGCGGTACATTTTTCCCGAGTTTTATTTATAGCGCATCAAAATCGATCTTGTTGGTTGATACAGGAAGACTCTGGATCATCTGTACCCGGTTACGCACATTCATTTTGGTATATATGCTGTGGAAATGTTTTTTTACCGTATGGATACTGATATTCATTTTTTGAGCGATATCTTCATTGGACAGCCCGTGTACGGCCAAATCTAACATTTCCCCTTCTCGACTGGTCAAGCCGTACTGGCTGCACAACTTTTCATGATATCCTTTTGCGTAAAAATAGCGGGTGTCTCCCTTTTTTGCTTCATATACTAAACGGTATGCAAAGTGCTTGTGCAACTGCTCCAATACAAACATATCCCGTTCGCTAAACGGAGGCTTATCAGCTTGCCGGTACAATTTCAATAAGCCGACCGGTTCTTCTCGAAAGGAGATGGAAAGGCCGACGGAATATGCCAAGTGATTGGGCAGATAGAAGTTCCGGTAGATTCCGCTGCTATTCACCTGTTCATCCGAAGATGCCATAGATTCCCGAAAAGCACCGCCTTTACAGGTATACAGCGCCCAGCGAAAAGCATCTGAATTCAGGCTTTCCTGCATCCAGACATCGACAGCCTGCTGAGGCAGATGAAAAGCCGCTGGGGCCTGAAACTGATAGGATCCATTCTCCGCAATAGAGATTCGGGCAAAAATTGCGCTATCATACGAAATCAAAAAAGGAAGCCATCGGTTGAGAATTTCATGCTGCATTTCCTCTACTGTATAGATAAATGAAATATTGTATGCGATCTCATTGAGGCGTATCCATTCGTTTTCATTTAAAAATGCCATATCAATATCTCCCTTAACATTTGTATCCAGCCATAAGCAAAGCTCAAAAAGATAACAGTATCAATGAATTCCGACCACAATCGCAATGAAAGCGTTCCCATCGTAGAAAGCATTCTACTCGGTCACGGGTGTAGATGCTCGAAATGCAGATGTGCCGCATTATCTCTGACATAACATTCTCCCCACCCTTTCTTTGTCCGATCAGGTCTTGGCGTTCACATAAATACACCCGATCCTATCGATAAGCTTCTCGCGTTATGCTACCATTATTATATCAGGCAGAAGGCTGAAAAGCAATTCCAAACAGAAAGCTAAAAAGCAAAGTAATAGGGCTGCATCTCCACGATCACGATGTCGGGACATTAAAAATCTCAATTTTGAAACCATTCTTGACAGCAGGCATTTTCTTCACCTTTTCAGAGGCGAACGAAGCATAAACTTCCGTACGCAATCTACCTCTGCGCGGGCGGTATCATCGCGTTTTCGCCGCTGCTCATCCGCCTGCTTGCAGCGGAGAACTATCATGTGATTGTATCCATACCGCCGATAAGATTTCAAATTTCATATTGCTGAATGCTCCTTGTATCCCTTTTACTATGTCCTTTGCAGTTGTGAAATCGATGGTTTTTACAAGTGTAGGGTCATCATACAACTGCCTTCTTACTAGTGTAGCTGCGATTCCAGAAGTGGCGAAGCCATATATCTGATTGTCTATTATGTGTTGCCTTCTCTTCTGTTCTACTGGAAATGCCTGTTATGGCTTGGAACCTGTCAAATAGATCTTCCATAGGAACACCATCCTCAAAATCTTATTTTCTTCTGAATATCAGTAAGCTTGGTTTTAAGACAGCAGGCAAAGGAAAGAGGATACCCTAAAAATAGGTATCCTCTCGGAAATTAGGTATCTGGGGCACGCTTTTGGTGAAATCGACGGAGTTTTTACCATCAACACAAAAGGTAAAAGGGACGCCGCGCTTTCCTCATTGACAATTCGACGGGGAATGCTATAATCTGCTATGTCTGAAAAAATGTAAAATTGTATCGCAGAGGTGCCGCCGCGAGGCGGAGAATAGAGAATCCGGTGCGAATCCGGAACGATGCAGTCACTGTGTACGGGAACGGCCTGCGTAGCCACTGGGAAACTGGGAAGGGCAGCGCCGCGATGAACGAAGTCAGGAGACCTGCCTCTGCGGGAAATCTCAAGCCCGCTGCACACAGGCTGATATTTCTGCGAGTTTACCCGCGGCGCGATTTTTTCGCGGCGCGGTGTTGCTGGTTGGAATCGTGAGAGCGGCTGTGGGTCACCATGGCCGCTTTTATATTTCTTTCAGAACGATTTTTGAAGAAGAAGGTAAAGAGAAACATGAAAAAAGCACTTGCAATCCTGCTCACAGCCGTAATGCTGCTGGGCGTGCTGACCGCCTGCGGCAGCAAGAAGGACGACGCTGCCGACGACACGCAGAACACGGAGGGCGCCGACAAGGCCGCGGCCGACAATGTCGCCGCGCTCATTGACGCGATCTATGTTCAGGAGCGCACCGATGAGACCGACGCGCAGTGCGAGGCTGCCAAGGCTGCCTGGGACGCGCTGACCGACGAGCAGAAGTCCATGGTCGAGGGTGAGGAAGCGAGCCCCGAGTATTTCGGCCTTGACACGGGCGATGCGTCCAAGGACGATCCCCGCAACCAGGACGACATCGGCGAGAACGAGCTTCTGGTCGTCTCCTTCGGCACGTCCTACAACGACAGCCGCGTCAACGATATCAAGAGCATCGAGGACGCCCTGCAGGAGGCCTATCCTGACTGGTCCGTCCGCCGCGCTTTCACGGCTCAGATCATTATCAACCACATTCAGGCCCGCGACGGCGAGAAGATCGACAACATGACCCAGGCGCTCGACCGCGCTGTGGCCAACGGCGTCAAGAACCTCGTCGTGCAGCCGACGCACCTGATGCACGGCGCGGAGTATGACGAAATGTGTGCTACCATTGACGAGTACCGCGATCAGTTCGAGTCCGTCTCCATCGCGGAGCCCCTGCTCGGTGAGGTCGGCAGCGACGCGAGCGTGATCAACGCCGACAAGGAGGCTGTTGCCAAGGCGGTCACCGCCGCGGCGGTCGAAGCGAGCGGCTTTGATTCTCTCGAAGCGGCCAAGGAGGCCGGCGCTGCATTCGTTCTCCTCGGTCACGGCACGGCGCACGTTGCCAAGGTGAGCTACAGCCAGATGAGTACCCAGATGCAGCAGCTCGGTTACGAGAACGTCTTTATCGGCACGGTCGAGGGCGAGCCGGAAGAGACCGCCTGTGAGTCCGTCATCGAGGAAGTCCGGGCTGCGGGCTATACGACCGTTATCCTGCGCCCGCTGATGGTCGTTGCGGGCGACCACGCCAACAAC
>OGGU01000761.1_pt1 | contig 22789 bp, 18 predicted proteins | sample 1571241 | NCBI WGS metagenome assembly OGGU01 (sample SAMEA2581934, study PRJEB24529) | metagenome | biome: Human gut stool | place: China | collected 2011
GGTCCAAGCAAGGAACACAGACCTAATCCGATTGTACAGATGGGATTATTTATGAATAAATCAGGGATTCCTCTTGCCTTCTGCATTAATCCCGGAAATCAGAATGAGCAGTTATCGCTAAAGCCTCTGGAACAGCAGATTATGCGTAATTTTGAGTTTTCTAAGTTTGTTGTATGTACTGATGCCGGATTATCATCAGATGCAAACCGCCGATTTAATAACTTTGGCGAAAGAAGCTTTATAACAACGCAGTCCATCAAAAAACTGAAAAGAAGCCTGAAAGAATGGTGTCTTGACTGCAATGACTGGGATAATCAGGCGTTCCAAAGGATTATAAGAATTACGCAAAACATTACGCTTTTTACGAAAAATGTATAAAAACCGCAAACGCAGTAACTGTCTGCATTTGCGGCGATTTTTAACCTAAAAAGTGTCAAAGATGGGATGTTACCATAAAGCCATCCGTTTATCCATTTATATGCTTTAGAATCAAAAAAATCCTTGTCTAAAAATCCATTTTTTTCGCCATATTTAAGCAGATAATAAAATGTAATTGGCGTATTTGTTTCGCTAGAATAATGATATATATTATATAAATAATCTATTACCTGATTATTTTTTAATATTCTTACCACCTCATATTGCCTCATACTTTTACACTACACTTTATCACTCAAGTCCTTCAATTCATAAATTCTCTCATTAACATATGCATAGTCTATAGTAATTCCTTGACTTCCTATAGGAACACTTATATCATAATCAACATACATAAAACTTTGTCCACTTATAACTCCAATTTGTTGGATTCCAATATTGCTTATTCTAAATATTTTTGTTTTCATATAATAGCCTTTATTTCCATACGAAAAGAATAATAATGTTTCATCTATATTACCGAGTTTTGCAAAAGAAACCTGCATAACAACATCATCAAGTAAAGCCCCATTGTTATCAAAAAATTCTTTATCTACATAATTATATAAATTATACGCACAACTATGTCTTGGAAATCCTATTACTAATTTAAATGTTCCTTGTGAATCTACCCCATATCTCAAAAAAGTTTTTTGGGTTACTGTTGATAAAACTTTAAATTTTATATCTTGATTATAATAATTGTAGATTTCTTTTCCTATGTGAAATTCTTCAATTATATCTCCCCTAAGAAGCAAATCATCATCAAATCTCTTATTCTTAATCTCATCTTTTATCCACCCCAATTGAGAATATTCTTCTATTTGCTATTAGCTACATTTTTCTAACTTGTCCGATCCTGCTGGTAATGGTATATTTCTTGTTAATATCGCATTTTCTTTCTTTTTAAACAACCTTCCCCATGAATCTCTATACCAATATTTTCCTTTTGAATCCGTAAAACTAATTGATGCCCCAAACTGTACGTGCATACCACCACCTCCATACTTAACTCGCGTTAAATAATGTCCTGGTGGTATAATATGAAAATATGAACATTCATCATTTACTCCATCTACTTTTTTTTCATCATAATGTACACAATCTATTGAAATTGCGACATTATATATAGGTTCATGAGACTCATTCATTATTTCAACTATACAACCTGGTTCTTTTTCATTTACTTCTATATCAGACATCCAGCAGACTATACGCAAAGCTTGTTCTTTTTCCCGAAGAATTCTATCCTTTCTTATCTGAATTGTTGAAAATCCAATCGCAACTATGGTTCCTATTGCTTGTATTACTTTAAATATAAGTTCCATATTGATTATCTATCCTATTCCTTATCCATCAAATCATTGATAATATTATTTTCTTATTTATTGTTACATTTTATGACAAACTAAGCTGACAATATAACTTACCAAGCTCATTTACCTGAATATAACGTTGTGTTTGACTTCCTGTAGAATTACCAATAACTATGGATTTTGTTGCAGAATCAAGTAAGCCTAATGCGATAAGTCGATCAACTTTATAACTCAGACATTGAGATGTATCAGTAACCTTTAAATCATAAATATCATATAATAGTTGTAAATCAACCATAAATAATCGAGAGGTTATATCTGACACCTCACAAAAAATATCCCAATTTATAGATTCTTCTACATATGCTCGGTAAAATTTCCCTAAAATCTCTGATTTTTTTAAATCAACATTAGAATTCAAAAGAATAATAACTCTTCCAAGTTCTTCTTCCGCATATTTAGGTTGAGCCTCTAATTTCTTCCGATATTTATTAAGTTTTTCTTGAGAAATTGATTTTTCATTGAATGTATTTATAAATTTTATAGTTTGTTTTAATAAATTCCGATCATGTATATTCTGAGCTGTTTTACCAAATCCTACAAGAACACTAACAACTGGAATACTTTTAAAAACACCATCATCAAGTAATGAGTCAATTCCTAATTCAGCTACATCTAAACATGCCCCACTTAATGTTGGATCAAATAACGTTGTTTCAAATGCAGGTATAATTTTATCCATAGCTTATCTCCTATTCTGTTTTTTGTATGTTACAGTAAAATTCCTGCTGAATTTTGTCATAAAAACATTTAAATTTAAAACTGGCTATTTACCTTTGAAAGTAAATTTTTAAATGCCGTAGTTTTATGAGCGTTAGATAATTCTTCATTACAATTAACTAAATAATTTAGTGCATCACATATAAATGCATTTTTACTTTGTTGGGTAAGAACAGCACAAAGATTACGAAATCTTTCATTTGCTTTTTTAGTATCAATATCCATTATCAAAATTGCATCATCCATCATATTCAACAAACAAGCTATAGCTTTATTATCAAAATCCTTAATAAACTCCTCATAATATGGTAATGCTCCTTCATCTACCCCTTCTCTATATCCCAATCCATTTCCTACATAACATACTACAATTGTCTTTACCCAATCTGACAAAACAGAACTTGGAATATTACCTGATGCTGGAAGTAATTGTTTAAGTTGACGTGCCCAAGGAGCTTCATTATAAAAATTATTCATACTATTATGTGTAGTCATAAGATTAGAAAGTGTATCTCTCAATTCATAAGAAATACTATCTTCATCTTTATAAGACAATCCATCGACTAACACAAGAAATTCATTGGCTTTTTCTTTTCGTTGTATATCACCATTTTTTCTATAATATCCATATTTTTCTCCAATTAAATGCTTTTTAGTTTCTGTACATGCATCCCATACAAACTTAGCAATTCCGGAAATATTTTTCATTATATTTGCAGAAATATTGGGATCTGTATACATTCCAAATATTGACGAAAGAAAATCCTCCACCATAATAGTCGGCAAATCTTTTATATTTTCTCCTATATAAGATAAATCCTCATCTGGAATACTATTTTTTCTTATATTATATAATAAATGTTTCAATTTAACAGCATCTCCATTAGGTTCTGCATTTATTGCATATCTAATACAATTATTCAACCAACTTAACAAATCATAAGCACCAATTTCATTTTCTGTCGGATGTGCGGCACTTGAATGATTTCGCATATAATTAATAAACTTAAATACCTCAAATACATGATCAGTAATTAATCCCATACGATTACATGTATTAAGTAAATCATAATCTGCTACTAATGAAAGATCATCTTCTGTTTTTAGATTATGATAACGATTATTATTATCTGCAGTTACTTTAATAAAATAGTCTAAATCATAATTAACAATCATTTTTCGTAAACTCTTAATTGTTTCATTCCATAAATATGTAATTGCACCATCAAAAAGACCGGCAGCAACAGATGCTAAAAATCTTGTGAGATATACAGCTACTTGTTTATTATTTTCTGGAATCATATTTATTTCATTTTCAATAGAATTAATAATAATTTGTCTTTCTGAAATTGGAGCTAATATTCCTTCTGTTGGTAATCCCAAATTTTCAAGATAATTAGTGAATGGCTCATTAAAATCACTAATTGTTGTTTTTAATTCATCTTTTATTAATATTAAATCATTCATAATATGCCTCCCTATATGTATACCGAAAATCTTATACATTTAATAGATTTTCAAAATGCATTTACAACCAACACTTCAAGAGAGGTCTCATCAACCTCTCTCCCATCATATATCCCAGTCCCCAATGGGACTTCGTTTTATAACTTGAATTAACCCAACCTTACCCATAGTACCTTACTCCTTACCCTATGTATTCTTGAATTAATCCAAACAATTATTTTCACAATCCGACTTGTCTAAATAATAACATATTATAATCTGTTTATCAATCAATATTGCAATTCTCGGTAGCGCGAATTTTCTGCTCCAATCACAAACCACATTCCAGAATATCAAAAAAACTCCGCCAGCAAAGCAAATGCTTCACCAACGTAGGTCAATTTCACATATATTTAATTAAAAATTCATGCATTATTTTGTGTCCATAACAAAACTAGAACTAGACAAATACATACCTGCATCTCAATCAGACCTTCGTAACAATAGCAACCCAGTTTCCCTCTATTTCCACAGTTTTATTACCTACAGTTATATAGAAACTATAACCCACTTTATATGCCTTAACATCTTCTCCTACGCGGATAGTTCCACATCCTTCCGTAAATATCACAGAGCGGAAATAAGCTGTATCAACATTAATAGATACTGAATCGGATATATCATATTTATAACATTCAAAATATTTGCAGCTTACTAATAACTGACCTTCTGATGAGTCCTCTTCAATAGTTGCTGCGGCTTCATTCGTAGCTTCATCATATGCATTAATGCTGCTTTCATATGGCACATATCTTTTAGTATCCACAACATCAAGAGCCTTATCTACATGCAGCTCGCGCTTATTTCCGAACTTGTCCCTGCGGTCATAATCATACATTCTGTAAGTACAATTTGAATTCTGCTGGATTTCGCATATAAGGATTCCAGCTCCGATAGCATGAATCGTACCGGCTTTTACCATGACACAATCGCCTTTGCTGACTTCAACCTTATTAAAAATTTATGTTATATATTCCATCCCATTCATTATCATTAATCCACCCATTCCCAATCCTATCCGTACACCCAGCAATCATCTCATCATCCGAAATATAATTTACAATATTACATATAGGAATATTCATGGTTACAAGTATATCTTGTAACGGCATTTTATTTTCTAAAAACATAAACCTGAATAACCATTTTCTGAAATTAGCGGGAGAAAAATTATTATAAGACCTGACCCTTTTATATCCAACTGCAAAAATTCTGATTACTATCAACACATTTTTATATTGTACTTTTAAAATTCAACATGCTCTCCTGTCAAATTTATTTTTCGTTGTCAACATTGTCAACCTCTTGCTGACCTTTTTCTTCCACATTTTCCATATATTTTTTGGCATCCTTCATAAAGCTAACCTCAATCATCACAATTACCGCTCCAATCGGGAATGCCGCCACAATACTCACCGACTGAAGATTGTTCATAGAACTTTCTGCAAACAACAATGCAATCGGAAGCAAAATCAGCAAAATACACCACATCAACTGAATGCCCTTATTCGGTTGCTCACCATCTCTCAATGTGTGATAGCTGTAGCAGGATGCTGTCAATGCAATTGAGTCAAAAGACGTCGCATAAAAAGCAATCATTGTCAACAAAACAACTACCATAATAACAGGCGCACCCGGCATCGTCTTAATGATAGATACGATCATCCCGTACAGGTCACCGCTCTCCAGATACTGTGCAATAAAGTCTGCTTTTTCGGTCACCTGCATTCCCATAGAGTAGTTACCCAGTACAATAAAGCTCGTCAATGTGGAACCAACACCAAATATATAGCCACCAAGAATTGTCTGACGCACTGTTCTGCCACGAGAAATGCTTCCGATAAAGGACGGAGCAGCCACACACCAAACCATCCAATAAGCCCAATAGTAAATCGTCCAATTCTGCGGAAAGTTCGATGTACGGAGCGGGTCAGTAAATGTATCCTGATTCAATACACACCATTTTCTGCCCTTTCTCTCTCCCACTTTGCTTCATATTTATATCTGTCACACAATCTGTAATATATCTTTGCTGTCTTAGGATATATTGTACTAAGATAATCTGCATTTTCCTTATATCTGGCTGCAAGACTCTTTTCAGTTCTGCCATCAGACGGACTGTATATTCCCCTGCTGTTATATTTCTCAGTGACATAACCTGATATTAAAGCATCATCTGCATAGTCTTCCAGCACATTTCTTACTGCCTCACATGGATAATAACCATCCTTCCCAGCTGGTGAATATGATAACATCTTACCAATATAATAACTGAACAGACTTTTCTGGTCATTCTTTTCAAGCAGAATCATGAATTCTTCTATCCAGCTTCTTAGCTCTGATTCTATAACTTTTCCGTTTCTTTCTGCCGGACAGAACTTAATTTCTCCATACAGGCGGCACATTACATTGATGTATGTACTTTCTTCTTCTGTCAGCATTTTTTCAGAATTATCATTATCCTTTCTGCGTATTATTGCTATCAGCTCTGCATAATTACCAGGGTCTGCTTTGACTATCTTCTGGAAACATTTCATATCACGCCACTTTAATGCTCCGAAAAATCTTATCTCAACAGTAGCCAGCTCATAACTTTTTACAGCATCATCTATATATTTTTTATGCATTTGTTTTAATATTTCTTTCAGATAATATGATACATCCGACACATTCCTTATATCGTCTATATCTTTTAATGATACAACATAATCGTATATCTGTTCCGTACCAAAATATTTATCCGACATTGCTCTGTATAACAGCTTAATATACACATCTACATTTCCATATTTCTTGCATTCGCCAAGCGCCCAGATATATTTTGATGTCATATAGTAGTCTGCCTGCTGCCAGAACATTTTCTTTATATGTTCTGGTGCTTTATCTATCTGTGGTATATCCTCACCTGAACATTCCGCTTCTAATCTGTATATCCCAACAAGAAATTCATCGTCTAATTTTTTCTTTTTATGTATTTCCATTATATACAGATATACATTTTCACCACTATAAGCCAGCTCTCTGCAGTAATCAATAGCCATCGTTCTGTTCAGGCTCTGTGCATTATATAAATCATAGAATACTTCTTCATCAAAAACACCACTCCAATATCTGGCGAGACACCTTCCAAGAGTTGTCCATTTTTCTTTCGAGCATATTGCAGCAAGCTTTGCCACACTTAAGTTATGCTTCTTAAAATGTGTCACTTCATCTGCTATTATTGCCTGCACCTGTTTTTCGTTGTCATCATGTCTGGCATTATTATCACATGTTTCAACAGGATTAAGCAGTACTCCGTCATTCTCCTGCACAAAAAGGTACTCATACTCATATTCAGGAGTATCCGTATGTATCTCATCTAAAAGCTTCTCGTATTGTTCAACAATTTCTTCAGGCTGTGCCCATTCTGCTGTATTGAAATATCTGTTTTTATATATTATCTTTCTAATGAAATTCTTCAGATGTATTTTTTCTTCATCTGTCATCTGACTTATTTCATATAGCATGCCATTTATCAGTTTTTCTCTAATATTATCTGGTACATCATCCGCTATATTAAGAAGCTTTTCCCACCGTTCTGGCTTAAAATGTGCTTCTTTTATAAGAAGCTGTACATACTGTATTGCTGTTTCTACTATATCCTGTTTTGCCATCCATTCAGTTGTCACATGCTCTCTGTAATGTGGGCATATGATATTTCCAATAATGTTACTGTCATATTGTGGCAATGCCTTATATATGCGTTCCCATCCATTCCTGTCATACTTAAGAGCTATTTTTGCAGCATTTACTTTCTCATCTACTGTTCTGAAGGCTGACAGATTAATCCAGCTGCATATTGCTTTATGTATTATACTTTCTGGTGTATTTGATGTATATTTATATGACTTATCATCTATTCGAAGCAGCCATTCTAGTGCTCTCGCAGCATACTGTTTCTGTACAAGCATTGTTTCAACTCCAGACAGTATATCTATATATGCATTTCTTTCAAACAGGAAGTTATCACTCTGCCTGTCAAAAAGCTGCAACAATCCTGTGGACTTCTCCCATTCATTCTCTAATCTGTCAAGTACCATGGAAGGGGATAACTCACATAGTTCTCTAAAGTATCTTGATATGTATTTCCACTGTTGTTCTGTCTTTACATATCCAAGTATTTCAGAAACCATATCATCAAGAACCACCTGTGAATCTCCGTGGTCTTTATGAAGCACCTTTATTAACAGTGTATTTAACATTCCGCGTCTTATATTAGCTGACCAGAATAATTTTTCTCCTCTGTATCTTGCAGCAAAACGCTCTGCGTATGTATATGTAAATAATGTTTCTGACTCATTCAGCACATCTATGCTTGCCCTTGTAAACTTTCCCCATATGTCACTGTCTGTCTGTACATCTAAATATTCCCATGTATTCTGAACACTTGCCAGATAGTATTGTTTCTCACTTCCTTTTCCTATTATATAAACAAATGGTTCTTCTCCACCTGCATATTTTGTAATCTGCTCTATAAATTCTTCGTATTCACATCCACTAAGTTCCTCTATTACTGCCTTATCTCCGTCAGCATCTGTCCACTGACCTGCAAGCAGACATGTAGCTTTTACTTTTACGGACAATCCATCAATCCATTCTGGTTTCTTTAAAAATGCCCCATTAAATATTCTTCTTTTCATCGGAATATATAATCCATGTGTTTCACTTACAAGTTCATTTGCTTCATTAACTCCCATTCCTGCTCTGGTCAGTGCTCTGCGTATTGTCTCATATGTCCTTGGTCTTAACTCTATCTCGTTATCTGAAAATGATGGCACCTCGTCAGTAAATACAAATATATTAGTATTATTCTCTATTGATACTATTTCATCCGCATAGAACCATGGTATATATATATTTCCTGATTCTTTGACAGCCATTAGTTTATCCCAGTCTTCCCTGCTCTTTACAACGAATATCGGTCGTTTCTCCCCTGATTTCCACAATTCATTTATTATGCAGTATACAGCCTCTTCCCTGCATCTTGCCCTCACACAGACTTTCTCATCATTCTTTAATTTATTGAATTTATTTATAAATTCATCATCATCTATGTCAAAGAAATCTATGCCTATCTTAGGATTCACCGTCTGCCTCTTTAACTGTAAATCCAAAGCATCTGTTGAATATATCGCCATCTGTTTAGCTGTATATACCGCCATCTGACTGCTTATCTTCTCCAGCTTCTGGTTAATCTGTTCCTCTGCCTGCTGCTGTTCTATTCTCCATTCACTCTGAAAATACCTGTCATATTTGTCCGGAGCAACCTGTGGCAGTTCATGCAATACTGCACCTAATATCCTGTTAGCATATAGACATGCCACCTCATGTGGTATCTCATATTCACTCATACAATCTGTAAGTCCTTTTATAAGTATTGCCTTAAAAGAATATCCCGAATCTTCACACAGTTTTCCAGCCAGTTCCTCAAGATTCTTATCTGACAAAACTGTCGCTATATCATCCATCATTCTGTCTGCACTGGATTCATATTTAATAAAGAAATCCCGGTTATCTGCAAGCAGCTTCTTAATGTCATTCTTATTTTTTATATTACTAACGAACCTCTTTCCTGCCTCTGTAAGATAATTAGTTGAATTAGTCTTTACGATGTCATCTATCAGTTTTTCCACCATATACATATTCCCTCCTTATATGCGTTGACCTATTGTTATTCTACTTTAAACCTACTCAATCTCCATCAATCTTTCATTGAGTAGGTCTTTTCTTCCCCTTCATTTTTATTATACACACATATTACAGGGTAAACACCTACTATGTTCTAACTTTGCTCATAATTAGTGGGTTTTTCAACTCATCCAGCTCCATTTCGTAGCAAAAAAGACCTACACATTATACGAATTATAACTAATTAGTGGGCTTTGCAAATCATGCCTTCTGCAGCCTTTGCGACACATTTCCACATATATAAAGACCACTAATCCTCCCCCAATATTAAATTAAGTCCTTATAAAGATATCACTTTGACGATATCTTTATAAGGACTTTCTATTATTCTTCCTTTATTAACACCTTTTTGCCTTGGAAAGCAAAACCATAATGTCTTATATGTTTTCTGTCTATACCTCTCGCTATCAGTTCAGCATCATACTGTCTTTCTTTAATCTGTTGCAATGCCGCCTCCGCAGTATCTTCAAGCGTACCTTCTGTGTCGATATCACATACCTTGAATTCCAGAATCATAGCATCTTTCTGCTTATCAATCTTAGGAATCACCATAACATCATATCTTCCATATCCGCTTTCTCTGTTTGATTTCACTTCGTAAGTATCATACAATTCAGACAATAATCCAAGGACTAAACCATGGTAAAAACGCTCAGGTTCACTGACTGATGAAGGATGCATACCTGAATCAAAATTACTTATTGTCGATAAAGCAACATCATTCATGTATATATTCATTTCTTTTACATTCCCACTGATAAATGCTTTGACAAAGCTGTTATAATTAGTGCTTTTGTCAGCAAACCATCCTGTAAACATACCTGTAAACATGCTGAGTGTTTCCATGTTAGTAACAGCAAGATGATACCATGGTTTACCCATCATGCCTCTGTATTCAACTTCGCATACTTTAAGATATCCACTGGCAACCATCAGACTCCAGACTGCATTCTCATCATTTTCAAGCTGGCTGAATACTATCTGATCGTCAAAGCAAACGGTTATTTCTCCACCATTAAGGAGAGTTTCCATATCCATCTTCATGTCTATCGATGCCGACTGTATCAGTCTGCTTATCATACTATTAGAACTTGTAAGTGCCCAATACGGAATAAACTTCTGTTCTTTTAGATAATTCGTTATTGACCATGGATTATATATATCTTTGTGTCTGCCAAATGTGAAACCGTCATACCATTTCTTGACATTATCTTTCTGCTCACCCAGATTAAAACTGTCAAGTGCCGCATATACTTCCTGCTTTGTGAATCCGAAGCATGTACTGTATCTGTCAGATGTCGTTGTGACAACCACAAGATTATTCAGATCTGAAAATGCTGATTCTTTTGAAACTCTTGTAACACCTGTGAGCATAGCCCTCTCAAGATACGTATTGGTCTTAAATGCTGCATTAAAGAATCCTCTTATAAATGCTGTGAATTCATCCCAATAACCGTCAAGATAAGCCTCCTGCATAGGAGTATCATATTCATCTAATAATATTATGACTTTCTTTCCTGTTGTCTCTGCAAGTACAGAAGATAATATTTTTAATGAATTCTGGGCTGCAATATCATCCATTCCAACCTTAATTGTTGATAACAGCTGTCTCTGACTGTCCGTCAAAGCATCCTTATCAATCATTCTTTCATACTGTGAGTACATTTCCAATATTATGCTCTTAATCTTAGAAACTGCCTCGGCATAGCTTGTCTGCTTAACATCAGCAAAACTGAGATATATGACAGGGTAAGTTCCCTGTATATCTCTGTAACTGGAATCATCCCATATTGATAAGCCTTTGAACAAGTCTGACCTTCCAGCATATTTACTAGAGAAAAAACAATTAAGCATACTCATATTAAGCGTTTTGCCAAACCTGCGAGGGCGTATTATCAGAGTAACAACATCACCAGAATCCCACCATTCTTTAATGAGACTGCTTTTATCTATAAAAAAGTAATTGTTCTCTCTTATACTATCAAAGCCCTGATTACCTATGCTTATCACATTCCCCATGCCAGTCAATCCATTCCATTTATCAAAACTCATTCTCCCCAAAGAACTTCCGCTTTCTCTCAATCATCTCATCAATTCTCTCGACATAGCTTCTGACATCCTTGACATTCTCGATTCGCTCAATACGCACAGAATGGTTTTCATCTCCTTCATTATGGAACACAACCTTAGTTGAAGCTCCTGCGCCACATGCAATTATCGTCTGCTTCTCTTCCATAATAAGAATATTATATATACATTCAAGTCCCGGGACTGCATAGCCAACATTCTCAAAATTACCTGCCATATTCTTCTGACGGTACATATAATAAGGCTGCATGTTGAGATCTCTTGCTGTCTGCTCAGTCATCGCGATAATACTGTCTGTGTTCTCGATTGAAAGCTCTGTGTACTGCTGACGCAATATATTAAGTCTTGAAGCTCTCTTAATTGCAAGTGAATGAACGGTAAGACTCTCCGGCTGCATCTCCTTAATTTCATTAAGTGTATGGTAAACCTCGTCTACCCCCTCTCCCGGAAGGCCAAGAATCATATCCATGTTGATATTATCAAGTCCTGCTTCTCTTGCCATTGCATAAGCATTCTTAATATCTTTAACCGTATGCTTTCTTCCAATCAGGTCAAGTGTTTTCTGGTTCATTGTCTGCGGATTAATAGATATTCTTCCCACATTATGAGCTTTAAGAACCTTGAATTTATCCGGTGTCACGCTGTCCGGTCTTCCAGCTTCTACAGTAAGCTCACGGCATCTGCTCAAGTCGAATGCTTCTTCAACCACTGTCAGTACTTTATCTAACTGTGCTGCACTTAAAGTTGTAGGTGTTCCGCCACCCATGTACACTGTATCAAGTCTTCTTCCTTTCATGGATTCAGCGACGAATCTTATCTCCTTAATAAGTGCATCCACATAATTATCTACATAATCTTTGTATGCACCAAGTGCATATGATGAAAAGGAACAGTACAGGCAGATACTTGGGCAGAACGGAATTCCAATATACAGGCTGTAGCCTGTCTTATAATCCATATCTGTAAGTATATCCAGTTCTTTCCTTGCTACTGTGAGCGCAAGTTCAGCCTTTTCTTCACTTGCATAATGCTTGTCCATAAAATGTTTCTTAATCTGTTCCTCTGTTGCACCTTCTTCAAGCATTGTATACGCAATCTTACTTGGCCTTACTCCTGTAAGATATCCCCACGGCAGCTTCTTGCCTGTCTTTTCTGAAAGCTTCTTATATAAGCTGTCCTTAAACACTTCATGGGCATTCTTCTTATCAAGCCCTGTGATATCAGGAACTTCTATTGAAAGAATCTCATCATTCTCTTCCGGCTTGGAATCTGCCTTAAGTGCCATAACCTCAGTTCTTGGATAAAATGAACGGACAAGCACAACCGCATCATCATAAAAAACATCATTATCAATCTTAATATATATCATAGTTGCTTCCTTTTCGCGTCAGTTTCTTTTCGCCTGCTGATTCCATACTCGCAAACCCGCACTATCGTGCTTCTCCGCCTGCTTCGCAGGCTGTTTGCTCGTTGATGCCCCGCGAAAAGTAAATAACGCTTCGCGTTGCTTCCTTTTCTCTTGCGGGCATCACATAAATGGATTGTTCTGCTTTTCATATCCAATCGTTGTGAACTCTCCATGTCCGGGATATACATCTGTATCATCAGGAAGCTTGCAAAGCTTGTCATGAAGAGATTCCATCATTGCAGCAGAGCTTGCTGTAGGATAATCTGTTCTTCCTACTGAACCGGCAAAAAGTGTATCACCTGACATAAGTGTCTTGTCTGATTCAATATAATAGCATGTTCCGCCTGCTGTATGTCCCGGTGTATGGATTGCCTTTATCTTAAGTCCTGCAAGTTCAAGAATATCCCCATCATTATGAAGTACATCTGCTGTAACTTTAAGACTCATGCCGTATGCATTTGACAGGTTTCTTGCCGGTGAAGCAAGAAGCTTTTCCTCATCAAATGATGCATATATCTTAATTCCATAATGCTCACGCACTTCATTAGCAGCACCTATATGGTCAAAATGTCCATGTGTAAGAAGTATTGCCTGTGGCTTGCTTGCTGAACGCACAACCATATCATATACAGACTCCGGTGAATCTGCCGGATCAACAATAATGCTCTCATTGTTATCTAAGTTAATTATAAGATAGCAGTTAGTAGCTACCGGTCCCAATACTCTTGATTCTATCTTAATCATAATCTGCAAACCTTTCTTAGCCGGCAGTTCTTGTTATATCAGTAACTCCGTCTATCTTTCTTAATTTATCTATAATTCTGTTAAGCTCTTCCTTGCCGTGAATATCAAAACCAACACTTATGGTAGCGAATTCTTTCTTATTAAGACGGCAGTTCATAGACTTTACATCAATCTCTGCTTCTGTGAACATCCTTGATATATCAACAATAAGTCCGGTTCTGTTGTTGGCAAATATGTTGATTTCAACCTCATAGGTATCGCCTGCTGTCTGTCCCTGCTCCCATTCAGCCTCTATAAGACGAGCACGTTCATTAGCCGGGAAGTTGATTATATTAACACAGTCTGTTCTGTGAATTGATATACCTCTTCCTCTTGTAACGAATCCGACAATCTCATCACCAGGTACCGGATTACAGCACTTTGAGAATCTGACAGCAACATCATGGATTCCCTTAACGACAATTCCACCTTTGCCTTCCTTCTTCTTTGCCTTTTCCTTAGACTCAGCGGCAACGATTTCCTCAAGCACATCTTTGTCTGTAACTTCTGCCTTCTTGGTCTTTAAATGTTCCTCATTAAGCCTGTTTACTATCTGACTCTCTTTAAGTGCACCATGTCCAACGGCTGCAAGAATAGAATCCCAGTCTTTAAAGCCATATTTGTTAAGACATTTTTCAACATATTCAGGCTTGGTAATTTCAGAAAGAACAATTCCTTTAGTCTTACAATAGTTAGCAACCATTTCCTTGCCCTTAATGATATTATCTTCCTTTAACTCCTGCTTAAACCACTGGTTAATCTTATTCTTCGCCTGTGTGCTCTTTACAATTGAAAGCCAGTCACGGCTTGGTCCTTTTGAATTCTGCGATGTTATAATCTCGATTCTGTCACCATTCTTAATAACATAATCAATAGTAACAAGCTTTCCATTAACTCTCGCTCCTACCATCTTATTACCTACAGCACTGTGAATGCTGTACGCAAAATCTATAGGGCATGAGCCTGCCGGAAGGTTCTTGACATCACCCGTAGGTGTAAAGCAGTATACGCTGTCTGAGAAAAGGTTAAGGTCATTCTTGATTGATGATAAGAATTCCTTGTTATCAGACATTTCCTTCTGCCATTCAAGAATCTGTCTTAACCAGCTAAGCTTTGCTTCCTCACTCTGGTTGTCCTTCTCGCCAGTTTTTCCCTCTTTATATTTCCAGTGGGCTGCAATACCATACTCAGCAATCTTATGCATTTCGTAAGTTCTTATCTGTATCTCAAACGGCTGTCCATTAGATGCAATAAGTGTTGTATGAAGCGACTGGTAATTATTAGGCTTAGGCATTGCAATATAATCCTTGAAACGTCCCGGAATAGGCTTATACATTTCGTGTATTACACCAAGTGCCGCATAACAGTCTTTTACAGTGTCAACCTTGATTCTTACTGCAAATATGTCATATATCTGGTCAAGCGTCTTATTCTGGTTAACCATTTTTCTGTAGATTGAGAAAAAATGCTTAACTCTTCCGTCTATCTCTGCCTCAATACCGGCATTGCTTATATGCATGCCGACTTCTTTAATTATGCTCTTTATAAATGCTTCTCTGCCCGGTCTGTTTAAGTTGACCTGTTCAACAAGATCATTATATACATCAGGCATCAGATATTTCATTGATAAATCATCAAGCTCTACCTTAATCTTGGAAATACCCAGCCTATGAGCAATTGGGGCATATATTTCCATTGTCTCTCTTGATTTCTCAATCTGCTTTGCCGGCGACTGATACTGCATTGTACGCATATTATGCAGTCTGTCGGCAAGCTTTATAAGGATAACTCTTATATCCTTTGCCATTGCAAGGAACATTTTTCTAAGGTTTTCTGCCTGGACCTCAATCTTATCATGCTGGTAATTGAGCTGTGTCAGCTTTGTTACACCATCTACTAACAGTGCTACCTCATCACCAAATTCTTTTGCAACATCTTCAGTTGTCATAACTGTATCTTCAACAACATCATGAAGAAGACCTGCAATAATTGACTCCTTATCAAGCTCTAATTCAGCCAGAATGATAGCAACACATAAAGGGTGGATTATATATGGCTCACCCGATTTTCTGAACTGTCCCTCATGTGCCTTTCTTGCGGTCTCGTATGCCTTCTCAATATCAGACAGATCTGTAGATGGGTGGTATTTCTTTATAGCTGCAATAAGATCCTTATATAATTCCTCAGGACTTGTAAAATCTGCTGGTGTATCCACCGCTCTTTCAACCTGATTAGTTTTGTTATGGCTTGCGCCTGGTAACTCTATATTCTCTGGCATACGTGCCTCCATTCTCTGGTAATTGTCCAGCGTTATAGTTTTCTTAAGCCCATTATTTATACACTGGCATATGTTCTTTCCATAAATTCTCTTGTAGCCACTGCATTCTCAGGAACAGTATTTTCCAGTGTGCAGTGTACATATGGCTTATGCTCCTTAATCTTCTTTAACAGAAGTGGATAATTAAGACCTCCTCCGGTCACCGGATTACCCTTTCCTGTACCTGCTGCCACTGACTTAAGCTCACTGCCTTCAACAATATAATCCTTGCAGTGAACAACAGCAATATCCTTTAATAACAGGTCAAATGCTTTCTCAATAATCTCATCCTGCTGTGCAAGATTATCAACACATAACAGGTTAACCGGGTCGAATATAATCTGAAGATTAGGTGAATCAATAGCGTCAAGCACCTTTCTTGCACGTTCGACAGTGTATACAATGTGCTTCCATACAGGCTCAATTGCTACAATGACGCCAAACTGTTCAGCATATTTAACTATTGGCCTTAAATTATCAATAAAGCACTGAAGTGCCTCCTCACTGTGATTAGCCGGCTCATACTTATACTCCTCATTTACCGCACCAGTCTCAGTACCAACAACTCCACAGCCAAGAATACTTGCAAATCTTATATGTGCCTTATACTTCTCAACAATCTCCTTATGCTTCTCAGGATTAGGATTGCAAAGGTTAAGATAACAGCCAAGTACTGCAACATCAACCTTATTCTCTGTACATAACTCTTTTATATACATGGCAAGTCCCGGTGTCATAGTCTCCACGCCCGGCTTAAACTCCTTAATAGACTTACTTAATGCTATATGCATACAGTGAAAACCCTGTGCATGTATATTAGGTATAAGCTCCTCTAATGGAGCGTATGCTACATCATGTGCTCTTATTCCGATTCTCATAAAAAACCACCTTTCCGTCAATTACAAACACTTTTGGAAGATTATACTATATATTACATAAAAAAACCAGTAAATATCTGCGACTTTTCCAAGCTGTGAGGGCGTTAATGCTGCTATATACAAAAAAAGCAGTGAGAGAAAGCCCGCCCTAACGAAGCGTGTTTGCTTTCTCTCACCGTAATAAACTATTAATACAGTTTTACATTATTAATTAATCCTGTATCTCCAAGTGCCTTATAATATGTAACAAGCGGTATAAAGCTCTGTGCAAATCCTTTCGTGCTGTCACCGGAAACAATAACAGCATCATCTATAACCTTTTTAGAACCAATTCCTGCCCTGCCTGTGTTATTAATGTTTGTTTCAAATGTTTTGAAACCATACTCAAGATACTTCTTATCGCCTGTCAGTTCATAGGCAATTGCCAGTGATTCCAGAAGAAGTGTGTTATTTCCATTTCTTGAAAGTGAAGGAAGTTCCTTATAATAGAACAAGCCATTGTCAAGAGTACAATTCTCTACAACATCATCAATTGCTCTTATAAGCATCTGCTTAATATCTTCTCTTGGGAATACCCTGTAATATCTCATTACGCTTCCTGCAGCTACTGATATCATAAATCCTACTCTTATAAGAGTATTGTCCGTATATGGAGCAAGCCAGTTGCCATACTCCTCTTCCCATATCTTAAAGCTGTCAATAATCCAATCACATTTTGCAAGCCATTTATCATCTCCTGTCTCCACATATAATGCAACAAGTGCACGTAAAGCCCAGCCTGTTTCTCTTGCATTGGCTTCTCCCGGTTTTGCATACATTGGTGTATCCAGAAGTCTTAATATGTTATCACCTATACTTATCGCTGTCTCAAGGCCTCTCTCATCACCTGTAAAATGATAATAATCAATCACTCCTTCAACCCATTCATGTGAGCATACCATTATTCCATTCTTACAATGACCTGCTGTATGCTCCCACTGTCCGCCTATTCTTAATGGATTATTGCTGTAATGGCATACATCAACATCCATCTGGTGTTTTGCTGAAACTATTAAATAGTCAAGGAATCTTCTGATTCCTGTTCTTGCATACATAAGTGCACATGAATGTGGATAATCATATTCATTATTACTCCATACAGGTTTTCCGCCGCCTCTTCCCTGTAAAGTATATCCCATATCAATAGAATCGCCCCAATTCAGCATGCCGTAGCATCTTGAATGATTATCAGCCCTTGCAATAAGTGCGATTTCAACTTCATTCACAAGATGTTCAGGGAATACATCCATACACACTTCTGCCTTCTTGAATTCCTCTGGTGCTATGCATGGTCTGTCAGGCATCTGGTATATTGTACTTCTGTTATCAAGTTCCCACATCTGCATATCCGGTTCATGGAAATGCATCAGGAATCTCTGTTCCTTTGCCATACCAGACTGCATAACAACATTTCCAATATCCTCTGGAACAAGCATAACAGCTACTCCGCCGTCATATGCCTTAACTGCCTTCGGATAATTCTGCTGTGCCTGATATACAGTTATACACAATCCATCATTTCCATCAGTATAATCTGCAAGAAATGTACCATAGAATACCTCTGCAAAATGTTCATTTGCTTCCTTTACAAGATATGCATCATCGATAATCTTATTAACCTGCACTCCATCTCTTCCAATATAGAAATCAGTCTTATAATTAGAGCTTCCAACAAGTGTTCTTACATTGGAAACAGGTGCTTTGCCAGATATCATCTCTAATTCCCCGGTTCCTCTTGTGTGATACACAGGTCCATTCTCTTTAGAATTATCCGTAAGTACATCTCCACATCCGGTAGAATCATTATCCATATTAATGTGCATATCAAACAAATCATCACTTGCAGTGATTGTCTCATCCGGTTTTGCATAAAATACCAGTGATTTGATATGAAGCTCATCATAAGTCGTATTAATAATTCTGTATGATACATCAATCCATGACTTAGCTGCATATGATGTAAGTGTTATCTCAAAATCAACTTTTTTATTATTAAGAATGTTACTTCCTTTAGCCCTGATTACACATTTTACAGGACCTGCATCTATAATCTTCCACTCCCCAATATTAATATCGTATTTTCCCATATCGTCTTTCAGATATGGTCCTTCAAAATTCTGAGCGGTATAATGTTTTCTTCCATCATCAAGTGTTTCAAATATATTCTGGGAATTATTCTTTACTGTAAATGTAACACAGCCTGTGTCAACACACAGTCCCTGCCCAGTCTGAGTAACAGATACTCCCTTTTCTTCACAGCTTCCATCAGACTCTTTTTCAAATTCAAGCACTGCGCCCTTATTAGCCGGAATATCAGCAAGAAAATCCACATACAGGTACCTTATGCTTCCATCTGCATGTTTCGATGTAACCTTTGGCTGAACCATACATTTTCTGCCATCCTGTGTAATAGCTATCCTGTCAGCAGTCTTTAACTCTCCTTCCTTAAAAGGAAGTGCTATGCCTGCCGGTTCCTGTAATCTGTCATACCTGTAAAGCTTGTCAAAATAAATTTTCATTATATGTACCCTCCATTGTTTGTCACGAGCAAATCTGCTATAATTGTACAACAGATTTAAATCATTTGCTATAGTCTTAATATAGCATTCATAATTCTGTAATTCATGTGATAAGATGTCATTATCAGCTAATAATACAGATTTATTGCAACTTTTAGAAAGAGGGTTTATATTATGCATTATGCCGAGATAAAAACCTGCGATATTGCTAACGGACCAGGGGTGCGTACATCTCTTTTTGTAAGTGGATGCACACACCGATGCAAAGGTTGTTTTAACGAAATTGCATGGGATTTTAATTATGGCAGGGACTTCACAGACGATACAATCAAAGAAATCATTGATTCCCTTGCCCCAGACTATGTTACAGGTCTCACACTTCTAGGAGGTGAACCATTTGAACACAGCAACCAGCAGGGACTCCTTCCATTGCTGAGGGAAGTACGCAGAATATATCCTGACCTGAGTATATGGTGCTTTACAGGATATCTGTTTGACAAAGATATTGTTGAAAAAATGTGCAACGAATGGAAAGAAACTAAAGAAATGCTTCAATACATTGACGTCATAGTTGACGGCAAATATGAAGAAGACAAGAAAGATATGATGCTTCAGTTCAAAGGTTCATCAAACCAGAGGACAATCCTTGTAAAAGAATCACTCGAATCAGGTAATATCGTACTTCTGTACGATTAATAATATAAAGGAGTTTACACAATGTCACAGAAAGTTAATATTAAGAAATTAAATCCTAACGCCTGTATCCCAACATACGGAACAGAATTCTCAGCCGGAGCAGACCTCTACTCAGGAATGTCCGAAGCTGTAACAGTTATGCCAGGCACAACTGAATTCATCAAAACAGGAATAGCAATGGAGATACCAACAGGACTCGTAGGCCTCATCTATGCAAGAAGCGGAATGGCATGCAAAAAAGGTCTTGCCCCAGCCAACAAAGTAGGTGTAATAGATTCTGACTACAGAGGTGAAATCATAGTAGCCCTCCACAACCATTCAGATAAACCTGTAACCATAGAACCAAAAGACAGAATCGCTCAGATAGTCTTAGCACCATACATCACAGCATCATTCAACGAAGTAGAAGAGCTTGACGACACAGAAAGAGGCGAAGGCGGCTTCGGCTCAACAGGCACAAAGTAAAAAAATCCATCTTGCAACATGCCAAAGGCATAAGCAAGATGGATTTTTTTATCCCACCACATTTCATAGCCACCCCGGTTACACATCAACAACCCGCCTTGCAACATGCCGAAGGCATAAGCAAGGCAAGACAGAATTAACATAAATTGGAACCGGCAGCATATTATTGTGCAAGTCCGATTTAAGGCGCGAACCGTGTGGGAGTTATGCCGCTCTATACAAAAGAGCGGTGAGAGAAAACTCGTTCAAGCGAAGCGCGTTTGTTTTCTCTCACCGTAATAAACTCTGTATAGAGCGGCATTTACTCCCACTAGGTGCAGCCGCCATGAGGACTCGCACAATAATATGCTGCCGGTTCCCACACACAACCTAAATTCTTTCTTGCCTTACTTATACGCAATATTGGCATGCTCAATAACATAATCCTGTGCCTTCTGCACAAGCATAGCCTTAACTACACTATCTTTTCCGAATTTCTCAACAAATGCATTCTCATCAGAATATCCATTGTCTCCTGCGAATTCATCAAGATCGCCCTTGTAATCATATTCTCTCATAGAGAACTTCTGATCTTTCACGATTGCTTCCATAATAAGCTGCTGTGCTGCTGACTTCTTAATGAAATCATCATATGACATTCCATATAACTGCTGGCAATACTCTTCCTTTGACTGGTTAGTAAAATCAGCATAGAATCCGACAGACTGGTCATATCTGTCTCGTAATGTACTGAGCAGTGTATCTGGATAACCACTTACCTTACATGTATCCTGAAGTGTTGAAAGAACCTGTTTCTGAATCTCATCATCAACCTTAGAATCGATTGTAGATGCTAATGAATCTTTAACAGAAGCTCTATATTCTTCGATTGTATCATATCCAAATGTTTCCTTAACATATGCATTAGTAAGCATTGGCACATTAGGCTGTGAAACCGTCTGCACGGTAAGCTCAAACACTACTTTAGTTCCTGCATATACGGTATTGCTATATGTTTCCGGCAAGTCGATTACCATAACCTTAGTCTCTCCAGCCTTCATTCCATAGAGTGCTTCATCAAGCTCTTCTATATCAAGTCCAAGTTTATCTTTGCCAAGTATCATCGTAACACCATCTGTATTAGACAGCCCTGTTGACTGTGAACCCGAACTTGTAGCAACATAAGTAACCAGTATCTGATCTCCATCAACAGCACCTCTGCTGACTTCTGAATAAGTAGTATTATTCTCTATATCTTCAGCAATCTTATCATCAACAAGCTGATTCTCTATAGATGTTTTATCAACTGTTACAGCTATATCCTCATATTTCCCAAGCTGTACATAATCATTAACATTATAATCGTATTTTACTTCAATCTCTTTATTACATGCAGTTGCCATAAGCATTGTTGCTGATAATAAAACTATTGATGCTTTTCTTAAAAAACTTTTTCTCACAATAAACCTCCGCTCTCACTTCTTTATACAGAAGTAAAAAATTGACTTTCATACTATATCACATAAAAGAGATTTTATCCATATCTGTTCATATTAGTTCACAGAAATATCATACATTTTAAAAAGAAAAGACTGCCGCTTTCACGACAGCCTATTATCTCTATGATATATAATATATAATCAATTATGCAAGCTTAGACTTAGCAACCTCTGCGAGCTTAGCAAATCCTTCTGCATCGTTAACAGCCATCTCAGATAATACCTTTCTGTTAAGATCGATATTAGCTAACTTAAGACCATACATGAACTTGCTGTATGAAAGTCCGTTAATTCTTGCAGCAGCATTGATTCTGGCAATCCATAACTGTCTGAACTGTCTCTTCTTCTGCTTTCTGCCCTTATAACTCTCTG
>OGGU01000762.1_pt1 | contig 22784 bp, 18 predicted proteins | sample 1571241 | NCBI WGS metagenome assembly OGGU01 (sample SAMEA2581934, study PRJEB24529) | metagenome | biome: Human gut stool | place: China | collected 2011
TCTTCTTTAGCGCGGAAATAAGTGTCGATTTCGGCACTTGTTTGAATGCCCGGAAAACAAACCAAAAGCCTCTGTCGATGCCCGTTTTGGGTGTCGGCAGAGGCTCTTTTTTTGTATCTTTTCTGTAAATACCGTCAAAATCGCACGTTAATCCATAGTATCACTATTAGCGTTTCTGTATAACTATGCCTCTAACCCATATAATTATCATGAGCGTTATAGAAAAGGTGTAGGTACCCGCTATGATTGACAAACGAATAGGTAAACGAGTAAAACAATGCCGGGAACGCCTCGGAATCTCGCAAGAAGAGCTTGCGGAAAAGACCGGGCTGACAGCAAATTATATTTCCACGGTTGAACGCGGTATGTCATTCCCTCGCTGTGAGAAATTGATCATTCTTCTCAATGGGCTTGAGGTTTCGGCTGACGCGATCTTTTGTGATGTTCTGGATCACTCAACGAGCTACAAGGCATCTGAACTTTCCGAGAAACTTGACTCGCTGCCTCCACAAGCACAGAAACGTATCTTGCAGATGGTTGAGCTGATGATTCAGCAGGAAACCTCGGATAATGGCTAAGTTCGCCAAGGACTGCGTGTTTTTTCACGCAGTCTTATTTTTTTGCCATTTTTCGACCGATTTCTGCATATCTCCGCGCTATACTCTGTATTAGAGACATAGAGACAGCCTTTAATACACAGAAGGAGATGGAGAACAACCATGAAAACTTGCGCCTTTACCGGACATCGCCCGCAGCACCTCCCGTTCGGAATGAACGAGAATGACGACCGCTGTGTCAAGCTCAAGGAGGCACTGAAAGAGCAAATTATCAATCTTATCGAGGCAGAAGATGTCACGCACTTTATAACCGGCATGGCTCTCGGCGTTGATCTTTACGCGGCTGAGATCGTGCTTGATTTGAAGGCTTGTTATCCCAACATTACACTTGAGAGTGCTATTCCCTGCGAAACTCAAGCGGTCAAGTGGTCGATGGCACAGCGCGATCGCTATTATGACATTGCTGCGCAGTGCAACAAAGAAACCATGCTCCAAAGCCACTATTCGCCCGACTGCATGGGCAAGCGTAACCGCTATATGGTCGATCACGCCGACTTTATTATTGCGGTATGGGATGGCAGACCCAGTGGGACGGGAAAGACCATGACCTATGCGCGTGGCAGAAACGGGAAGTCTATCATTGTAATTGACCCGGTGACGCTTGCGATTGAGCGGCTGTAAAACACCCAAAAATCAGGTGTTTCGATCAAAGCCGGTGGGAATCGTGAAAGTCCTTTCGCTTCCGAAAAATCTATTTGCTATCCAGCGATTATCTGGATGATGAACCGCCCTCATCGTTCCGCGTGGCTTTGCACGGCATAGTGAGAAGTCAGTCGGTTCTGGAAAGGTGAATAGCCTCTACTATGAACAGGGCATCGACTCAGGGAATTAAAATCGCTGGAAACAGGAACTCTCATTTGGAGATTAACCATCATACCACTCATCCCACGCTTCATCCTCGTCCTCATACCAATCCTGGTTATCTTCCCAGAGGTCTTCGGGATTGTCATAGTCATCCCGGAGGCTTCCGGAATTGCTGCCTCCATTGCCGTAATTGAAGGTCTGCCCATTATTACCGCCTGACGGATAATATTGCGAGAAGGATTTCAGCATATACTCGCTGTCGTTTTTCCACTGAGCGCACATACCGGCAGCGATCATTTCACCATTTTCATCATACCAGTAAACATTGAAATACTTCTGGTTCTGCTCCAACTTTTCAAAGTTTTTGCAGTTCAGTCTCTTATCCGGTTCACCGAGCGAAGTGTATTTTAAGCAGCTAACCGGCATTCCTTCTACGGGCAGTTTTCCGGAATACTGATCCTTCAGACTTTGTTCCCGCTTTGCAGCATTCTCGGCTGCAATTCGTTGACGCTCGGCTTCCTCGGTGGCATCTTTCTCCGCCTTATAGCCCTTGACACGGGTTTCCAGCGCGTCAACATCCTGCTGCCAGCTCGTATCATATTGCAGCGTGATGTTTGAAAGCTCATCCTGCCCGCCTGCGTAGTCCGTCCTGTCTTTGTACATATCGGCGTACTTGCAGTAGACGGACAGCGACGCGGCATCCCGATACCCGGAAAGCGCAGAGAAGTCCTGTTCGGCAGAAGTGTAATTGCCGTTTGACAGCTCTTGCAGGGCTGCTTCATAAGCTGCCGCTCTCTGTTTGCTGCAGTTCGAGACGGAAATAGAGATACCAGCAATCACGGCTACTGCCAGAACTGCCGCGATGAGCTTCCCAAACGGGAACGGCTTCTTTGACAGCGTAGATTTCTTTTCGGTTATTTCTGGCTCCGTCGGCGTCTGGCTGACGATCGGCGGTGTGATTGCCGATTGTACAGTCGGCGCAGACTTCTGCGGATTTGCGGTCGGTGCGGACTGCACAGGCGGAACTGCGCGCTTCGATTCAGTCGGTGCTGACACGTCTGCTTGCTTTGGAGCAGGATGCTGCGGCTTTTTGCGTTCCGGAAAGGCTGTCCGTTCAGACTTGCGGAGCACAAATTTCGCCTTCTCCGGCGGATATGGCGCATTCTGTGTGCTGCAAACGAGCACCTCTGTCACCCGAGCAAGCTTTTCTGCTTGATGATCGCCGATCGGAACGACTACAAAATCGCCTGCTTTCAGCGAAATTCCTCCGGTCAGATAGGCATATGTCGCTCCATCCTCCTTGAACTGCACATTGCAGAACTGATAATAGCTTTCGCCAGCCGGCTTTGCCGGTGTACTGACGGGCGGTCTTGCAAGCGCACGGGCAGGTGGATTTGTGCGTTTTGAAGAAGGTGCAGCCGCAAGGACCTGTGTATACCGTTTCCTCCACTGCTCATCCAGACAGGGATTTTTCAGTGCAAGGTCCATACAATGCCGCGCCAGCGTCTCCTCCCCACAATCCCGACAGATCTCCAGAACATGGAACTGCAATCTGTCGAGGTACGCGCTCTCAAAAAGCTGTGATACAAACCGCTCGTCATCCAACGCGACCAAAAGCGGAAGCGCCTGATCGTCAGTTGGAGAATCCAGCCAATCCCAGTCCGGGAGCAGTTTCTCGGCTGTTTTGGCATCGGTTTTCAGAGACGGTTCTGCGATGTCCAGAAGCCGCCGCCACATCTCCATCCCTTTTTCCGGGTCGTCTGCAAACACATCATCCAGAACACGTTCCCACGACAATTCATCGAAATCCTCGGCAGTCTCATGCGAAACTTCCTCCGGATATTCAACCAACAAAATCTCGCGGCAAATATCCTCGTAATCCGGAAACTTGCCCTGCGCCAAGAGGCGTTTGGCGCGCTCCACGTCTGGGTGCAGCAGCACCTTGTTCTGCCAATGGGTGTGATAGGCTTCTTCCAGCGCATTCCGGTAGTCCTGCGCTTCGCCCATTTCCTCATCCTTCTTTCCGCCGAAGTAAGCATAGGCAGAAGACAATTCGGAGAAAAGCTCGAATAAGCCGTCCGGATCGACGCAGTTATAGTAGTCTTCCACCGGGCGCGTGGCAAGCAGTTCCGCCCAAAACCTGCCGCAGTCCGTTTCGGAAAGGGCGGCTTCCTCGCGGAACAGAACGCCGCGTTTTGCATCCCGCATGATCTCCTCTGCGCTCTCACCAAGATTCAGGTCGTTGGTATTATGCAGGAATGACCGCAATTCCTCCGCCTTCTTCTCATCCGGCAAAGCTCCTGCGTGCTGGATCCCGGCTGAGATATGGTGCAGCAGCACTTTTCCAAGAAGCTGCGGGAGCAAAGCGTTTTGGGGCGCAATCTGATTCAACGCCTTTTTCAGATCGCTCCAAGTTTCAGGGAGGTCAACATGGTAGACGAAGGAGAGTGTCAGCGTGATCTGTGCCGTATTCTGTGACTTTTTTGCAGGTGTCCTTTGCAGACTCCCAAAGTCTCCGCACCAGCCGCATTCCCAAGATGACCCGCGTATCATAACTGGACTTCCGCACCACGGACAGTTCATATTGCGCTCACCCCTTTTTATCGGAATTACTCAACGCCCAATGCCTTATATACCGCGTCCTCTGCGCTCTGATAGAAAACCAGATTGAAGCAGCCAATCAAATCTGCTGGGACAAGTCCGAGATCAGCCGCCGATGTGATCGGCAGCAGCACCTTCTTTGCGCCACTGTCAAGGCAGACCTGAAGCGCGTTTGCAAGCTCGTCCACCTTGAGCATCGTTCCTGCAATGCTGATCTCACCCAGCACCGCCAGACTGCTAAGGGTCGGCTTTCCAAGCGCAATCGAACAGAGCGCGATCAGTGTGGGAAGTGCCAGCTTTTCGGTCATGCCGATGCCCTGCAAATCCTGATAGTTGATGATATAGTCCTTCGTTGTGGTGCTGATCGCACCACTGATGCGGTTGCCGTTTGCTTTCAGATAGTTGAAGGCAGTATTTGCCGCTTCCTTGCACTTACCATCAGAGTTTAGTCCCGTCCGCTCAAACTTGCCGTTGCCGGGAAGCATCTGCGATTCCAGGCGGAAGACGCCGATCATGCCGCTCTTTCCCTGAGAAACCGTATAGACCTGACCGGGATTGCACATTCCTTCGGGGATGAGTTTTCCGCCGCCCTGTTCGGGAACGGAGACGAAGTGTTCCTCAAAGGTATCATTGTCAATGTACGAGAAATTGACGTCATAGAACTCCATACCGCCCAGCTTCTTGAGCTGTTCCTTGACGCGGCGGCGCATTTCGAGCGCAAACTTGAGTACCTCTTCGAGCTGTTCTTTTGTGAATACTCCGTCTGGATAAAGCAGCTTGATCATACCGCCAACCATCTTGCGAACGGCAATGGTATCGCGCTGATTAAGGTTTTTGCCAAGGCGGAAATACTTGTCCAACGCATCGCCGTACTGCTCCTTGCGAAGCTCCCGGATGAATTCTGCCAGATAGTCGGTGATGAAGCCGTAGTCGTTGGTGAAATGCTCCGGACGGAACTTCGGTATCTCCCAGCCGGGAATATAGCAGTGCATACGGTCGAGGAACGCCGTGTCCGTTCCCATTTCGGGAGGGAACGGGTCAAAGAGGCTGGATGTTTTCAGCAGCACATCCACGCTCTGATTGATGTTGCCGACAAAGACCATAGAAGCAGTCGCGGCTTTTTCTTCCTTTCCACGGGCAAAGGAGCCGGACGCCATATAGTCCTTCATGATCTGGATGCCATCTTTATCCTTGAAGTTGATACCTGCAACCTCGTCAAACGCCACGCAGTCCCACAAGCCGACCAAGCCCACGGTTTTTCTTCCCATGTTGTAGAACAGGTTCGCAACCGTAGTCTGACCGCCGGAAACAAGGATGCTGTTCGGGGAGATTTCTTTGTAGATATGGGATTTGCCGGTGCTTCGCGGACCTAACTCACAGAGGTTGAAGTTGTTCTCGACAAGCGGCAGCATACGGGCAAGCAGAAGCCAGCGTTCGCGGTCATTCAGCTTATCCGGCTCATAACCGCAGGAGCGCAGCATGATCTCAAGCCACTCTTCTTCGGTGAAGTTCTTTCTGCCTTCCTTCAATTCCTCAATGTCCACATGGGGCATCTGGATCGGTGTCAGCTTGCGAATGTGAATGGGAGAGGCATTTTTCTCTTCTTCCAGAAACTCATATTCGAGCTGCACAATGCACCAGATACCGCCGCAGAGCAACCGGTCAAACTTTGCGGGATAGTCCTCTGAAATGGGAATATTCTTGATACCAAGGTTGGAGAACTCCGCCTCATAGGTATCCTTTTTCATATTCAGATTGACAGTGATCTTGTCAATGACCGTGTGCATCCCACGCTGACGAAGCATGGAGAGAATCTTCTGCGCCTCGTCCGGACGGACATAGTTGTCCGCCAAGATGCGCTTGACGTTCTCCACGCCGGTCTCGATGACCTCTGGATCATCCGAGCTGCAATACTGACCAAGCAAAAACTCAAGGACATAGACCGGCACATTTGCGCCTTCCTTGATCTTCTTCGTCAGGTCTTTGCGGACAATCTTTCCGTCAAAGAACTGCCGCAGTTTTTGGTCGATCACCGCGTTTTTATCGCCGGTTTCTCCGGTCATTCTCTGCTCATCCATTCTTTTCACCTCACAGGTCAAAGCCAAAGTCATCAGCAAAAGCAATGTCGATGTGGAACTCAATCTCTTCCACGTCAATCTCGTTTGCGATCACCAGACGGTAGACTTTCTTCTTATCATACGTTCCGGCTTTCAGATTGAATCGGACGCGGAACACGCGATCTGCTGCGTTGTCGCTGGTCTTATCCGCAATGACCGTCTGCCGGTCGCTGATCACCACGCCTTCATCATCTGTCATGTAGATGGAGTAGCTGCAGGGCTGAATCTTATCGCCCACGGGCTGACGCTGGTGGAACTCCAACGAGAAGATCAGGTTGGAAATCTTGCGGCTTTCGCTCAGGAGCTTCAGCTCCGCGTTTTTAACCTCAACGTAATTCTTATTGCTCGTGCGGAGGTTCTTGAAGGCAATCACAGGCACGACAAGCTCCTGCAAGCTGATACCGCCGTGAACATAGTTTTCACCGCCGCCCTGAACCTTCATGCGGATGGTGTCCTGCGGGGCATAGCCCTTGACAGGAGTTCCATCCAGCTCCCGTTTCAGATTGACGGGAAGCAGGAAATCAGCCGTTGTGTCAGGAGCAGTCAGCGCATAACGCCTTCCAAGCTCATACACGTTGCCAGAGAAGGCTTTCCTGTCAATTTTGTCGCTCTCACTCAGCGGCTTATAGGTATAGAGGAAGCCGTGATCCGCCGTGATGAAAATATTTGTTCCGCTCAGTTCGTTCACAATAATACGCAGGATGCCGGAAAGCTCCTGAATTGCCGTCTCACAGGCGTCAAAGACTTTGGACTCCGTAGGGGCTTTGTCTCCGATGGCGTCGATGGAGTTGTGGTAGATGTAGATCACATCTTTTCCGGCTACCAGCTCCCGCCGCTCATCCTTCTTCATGTTCAGAAGATCGTTGTATTGAATGGCAACGCTGGCTTTCGGCGTCGAGTTCAGGATCGTGTTTCGCTCCACGGTGGAACGGGTGGGATTCCCGTCAACAAGAACATCCATGCTGTCGTTCACGGAAATGCTCTTTCCCGGAAGAAGTGCTGCCATGCCAAACTTCGTGATGGACGGGAAGACCGCCTGCATCGACTCCAACTCTGCGGTACCCTTTGTGTTGCGGACAATGCGTTCGGAAAGCTCGGAGGCGACCTCATAGCGAAGCGCGTCCGAGATGATCACAAACGCACGGGTGTTCTTACTGCTTGCGGGAGCGACATATCTCTTATAGAAATCCCGCTGCTTCTCGATCTCTGAGATGTAGCCAAGCGTAGCAAGGTCATCTGCCGCTGCGTTTGTCCAGCAAGCGGTCAGTTCCCGGAGGAACCAGTTCTGATACAGCGCCTCAACAAACTCCGTCGAGTGCTTCAAGCCGTCTTCCAGAATGTCATTTGCATTCTTGAGAGAGTTGCCGAAGGCATAATGGAAGTGGCGATAGTAGGCATCCATACGGTAGAGATCACTCGTATAGAGCTTCCAGATTTTCTTCGGCTCGACGATATGGAATCCGCCGCCGTGTTCCTGATAGAAGGTCTGCACTTTTCCGATGAAGAAGAGGCAGTCAAAATAATTTGAAAACCGCTTGTACCATCCGGCTGTCCGTCTGTTTTCACAGACCTTCCTAATGAGATCGACTTTCACAACATGGTCGCTGATCTCGGCAAAGAGCTGTTTCAGGATGCTTTCGTTGATGCACGGGAAGACATCTCCTGTGATCAGCGTTTCGGGTTCAAACTTGTCAAAGCGCGTCGGGAGCTGTAATTCATTCTCCACGGTGCGGCACAGTTCGTACAAGTCCTCGTTATCCTCGCGGGAACGCCATTCATGGACGATGCTGTAACAGTACGCCTTGTTGGTCTCGGAAACGAAACGCTCCAAGCCTTTCAGGACGGAGGCGTTCATCGTCTGAGAAAGCGCGGTCAGCAGAACGTGCGCTGCAAAGCAGCCCAAAGGCTTGTCCTCTTCCTCGATGTAGCCGGTGTACTTCCGCGCGAGCTGCCAGAAGGCTTCAATGCTGCCAAACTTGCGGATGTTCTGCAAGACACTGTTCGTCTCCTTATCGAGACCCGCCGCAAGGACGGCGATGATGACATCCTGCGCGGAGCCTTCGCTCAGACCGGCGAGAACCGCCATAATGTCGATATGGAGTTGGATCGGCGTCTGATAGTCCCGCCCGATCCTGCGCAGCTTTTGAATACGCTCTTTGCTGTCGAAGAACTTTGCATAGAGCTTGACCGTCTTCCGCATTGCGGCAGACGGTGCGATATTCAGCTCATCCATCTGCATGGAGATAAAATCCGCACGGAAGGTTTCGCTGTAATATTCAATGTCCTGAAGCCAGTTGTCTTCGTCGCTGGTGTATGTAATCGGGCAGTAGACGAGGTAATCGCTCTCTAAATCATCGTGAAGCAGCAGCTTCTTGACGGCAAAATTGTTTGTGCCGGTCAGCTTGATGATCTTGACGCCTTCCAAATTCAGCTCGTCAACGTCCTTCTCAAACTCCCGATCCTCGTCCTTCCAGAAGACGATCCTGCGACGATAGAACTCCGGCAAGGGAGCTGCAAAACGCTCTCGCAAATTAAATTGAATGGATTCTGTGGACATTGTTTTGCCTCCCTTTATCCGATCGGAAGTGTTCCAAGCAAAGCAACAACACCGGATGAAATCAGGTTTCCTGCTGCGCCAATAGCTATTTCTCGGAGTACACGCAATGACTTTTTAATAAGAGTTTTGTCCTCTTTCTTTTCTACTGCATTAAGTGTTTCTTTGACGATGGACTTGACGTTGTCACTATTCCCTCCAAATGCGGACTGAAATTGTGGCAGTGCAAAGTATTCACAGATTTCAGTGAGAACATTTCTGACCCTTTCGTAATCTAATTCTTCGGTATTTTGAATTACTTGAGTCGATCCAGTTGTGTTCTGCTGTATCTGGACATCTTTTGCGTTGTCTCCGACGACAATCGTTGCGCCTTTTTCTCCGGCTTCTTTGAGGGCGGCTACTATCTCGTTATGGCGGCGCAATTCTTCTGCCTCTTTTTCCTCTCTCGCTTGCTCAATCGCACGGATAGCCTGTTCTTGTTGCCGGTTTAGCTGCGCAATATGGCTTTGCATAGGGCGCAGATCATATTCTGGAAGTGCAAAATTCATGCTTTTGAGCTTATCAAAATCAATGTTTGACATTACGCAACCTCACTTAATCTTCGCCAGCACATCGGCAAACAGTTCGTAGTTATGCTTTACACCGTCATCCAGGTCGATCTCGATGTTCTGATCGGCAAGGTGATGAACCTTTTCCTCGTACTTTTGAAGTTCCGTCGCTTGATCTTGGAACTTCTTCTGCTGTTTGGTCAGCTTCACGCGCTCGGATGCGCTGGCATGGTCGATGGCATCACCAAGCTGGGCAAGCTGGGTGCGGTAACGCTCCTGCTGCTCATGTACATAGTCGGTGCGCAGACGGGCGAGAAGATCGCGCTGATAGCGGTGCATATAGCACAGCGCCTTGAACCCGTTCTTCTTGCCGCTGTCAAAGAGCCAGTAGATCGGACGCTTCTGATAGGTTTTCAGATGGTCGGCATAGAAGTCATTCAGGAAGTAGCTGCGGATCACCTCGCGGGGCGTACCCTTGCCGCCGAGCGCGTCGGCAACAAACTTGAGGTTTTCTTCCAGCGTATCATCGCCATAGACCTTGCGGACAAACTCCACGAAACGTCCGGTAATATCATCGTCAAAATACTCATCATCGCAGATGGGGATGATATTGTCGCTGTCCGGGATGATGGTCTTGTACTTGCTGGCGTCCCATTCGCCGCCCGCATAGGCAAGCCCGTCCACGTCCAGAGAATACCGCCCGAACATACAGCCCACGGCGTAGGAGATGAGGGAGACGATCTCATCGCGCATGGTGCGGACGTAGTTGCTGCCCTTCATGGATTCCGGCACATCGTCCTTACTGTCAAACACGCGATGCACGGTCACGTCTTTATCCGCCACATCCGGAGTCAACTCGTCCTGCAAGCCGTAAATGTCAATGAAAATGCGGTTGAGTTCTTCTTCGTTCTTTTTGAGCTGCTGGAAGCGCTCTTCGCACTCGGCTTGCCAAGCAGCATATTTCTCGGAAATCAGTCTTCCCATATCAATTATCCCTCCAACAGTTCGGTAAATGCCTTGCTGATTAGGTTGCAAGTTGGTCGCAAGTTAGTTTTAAGTTAGTCGCAAGTTGAACGAAAAAAGCATTTGAAATCGACGGTGAATCACTTGATGATAAACCATCTCGCAGCGCTGGTTTTACCTTTGCAAACCACTTTTCCGTCTTCCTTGAGTTCCCGCATCAGCACTTGAATTTGATTGCGATTGAGACCCGGCAAAACTTGCTGCAATTCTTTGAACGGAGTACCAACTTCGTTGTTCTGTCGGATGTGCTTTAGCAGCAGCTCCTTGTTGGTATCTCGATCCAAACCGACGTGCCTTGTATGCACACCGGTTTTGCCCGTCGCTGCATAGAGACTTCTGGCAAGAACATACTTCTTGCGACCGATATGCTCGACAATGCCCATTTCGATCAGCCGGTTCAAGCGAGACTGCATCTTCTCGTTCAGCGGTCTTTCATGGTACAGAGCATCAATCACAAGGAAATCCTCGGTGGACAGCAGCTCAGCGCCTCTTTCGCTGATCCGATTGAGAACGGAAAGCATCGCCTTGTCGAGAATCAGTCCATTCAGCGTAACGCTGACAAAGAAATCATCCGTGCCTGTGAAGTCGGGAAGAGGCTTTGCCTCCTGCACACTCAGCTCAAACATCAGGTTCATGCCCTGACCGGAACGCTCTACCATGCCGCAGAGGGAAAGAATCTCTGCAATACGGCGGTTGCGCGGAAGCTGGCGATCCAGTATGTTGTCGAGCGTAATGCCGAAGGGAAGTCCTCCGGGACTTTCGACAACCAATCTGTCGCGGAACTGGCGGACAAAGATACTGCCGCCAAATTGATAGTTTCTGTGGCTCACCGCATTCAGGATTGCTTCTCGGACAACGCGCTCATTGAAGGTCGCAATGTCAAACACGAAAAAGCCTTCCTGATAGTGCTGCTTGTCGTTCCGCAGATTGACAAGCTCCCACACGCGGTCATAGCAAGCGAAGAAGCCTACCTTAAACTCTTCTCTCTGATTTGCCGGACCCGACGCTTCGGAGGAACGATACTCAAAAATGATCTCAGCCTGCGGCAGATACTTGATGATCGCTGCGTTCTTTCCGAACAGGATCAGGGCTGCATACGTCACGCCTTCATCCGTGATTGCGCCGCAGTCATGGAGAAGCTGCTGCTTTGACAGCGTGGCAAGCTGCTTTTTTCCGCTCTTTTCGATCCACTTGGCACGGAAGTTTTCAATGGCAGTCTCGTCCAAATCATCAACCGTTGCCCCGGCACAGATCGTCCCGGAGAAATCGCCGCCGGTCTCTTCATAGATGCTGCGGCGCATATCCTCCGGCATGGGCTTGAGCGTATCGCCCTCGTAAATCCACGCTACACCATCGTATTGTACCGGTAAGCCGATTGGACGGCTCTTCACATCGAAGACCAGAACCCGCTTTCCTTCGTAGTTGAAAAGCTGAAAATCAACATTGACCTTCAATTTCTCGATCAAGCCCATGCGGGTGCGCTCCGGCTGGTCAAAAGCCGCGCTTCCGACCACGCTGCGGGGTCTCTTATCCGTGATGCCAAACACCAGCTTACCGCCGCCATTGTTCGCCAAAGCGCAGCAGCACTTCGCCGCCTCTCCAAAGTCAAAGCGATTTTTGGCTTCCTTGAATTGGACGTGTTCGCCCTCTTTGGCTTCCAGAAGCTCTTGAACAGTTTCTAAATATGGCATAGCGTTTCTCCTTTGTTTCGTTGCGCTTTATCATTTCAGGGTTCCATTCTTACAACTTGGCAACTGTCCAAGTACTTATTCAGGAACGAGATCGTCATTAGGATGTCTACTGCTTCATCCTCATCAATAATCCACTTGATTTTAGGCGTATGTGCAGTAACATTTCGCACCATGCTGTTTATACCTTTTAACATTAGACAAAAACCTTTTTGTTGGTTTTTTTCGCTTTCAGTTTGGAGACTGTTTAATATCAAATATGGCGAGGAAGTTGAAAATGCCTTATCATACAAAGGCGAACCATCTTCCGTGAGGTTACTCAACTGCCTAACTTGCTCTGCAAGACTTTTTGTTGCTTCGAGAACAGCGTGAAAATAATTCTCTTTCAGAAGTTCTTCGTTGCAGTACTGAATTACGCGTGCGTGAACGCCTCGTTGACGAAGTTTGGGTAGAATGCTCTGTATTCTTTTTTGGGCATCGCTTATAGTCGTTGCTGCTGACACCTTTTCAAACTTTCCGTCGTTCCGATATTGTATTCCACTAAACGAAAGGATGCCATTAAGCTCGGAACGGTAATCCTCAAATTCATCTTGCCGCTGAACATAGTTTACAGGTGACAATACTTCTTGAATAAAACGCAAGATTGCATTTCCTGCGTGGTCATTATTCTGGCGAGCGGTAAAGGCGTATTCCAGCCTGCGCCATTTTGTAGACTCTCCACTGCTATCAGAAATGCCGAGTCGGGTGAACACGCGCGTAATTTCACTTCCTGTCATCACCCGGTCACCAAACAGATGACTAATTTGCGTTATTTGACTGTTGTTGAAGATAATTATATCAGCCATGCTCTCCTCCTAAGCCAACAGACTCCGCTTGTAGTCTCACGAGGTTTCGTGGGAGCCGTAATCATACTCCGAATATGTGTTGTGAAGCGGCGTATTTATTGGAAAACATTCCGCCCATAGGTCTGCTTCTCAAATCCTTATCTATATACTGATCCATTGAATATCAGTCTTTCTCGCAGAATCACCACGGCAGCCAATCTTGTATGAATTTCATTCCTTTATATGTTTTCATCAGTGCAGAGTTATTGTGCAGGTATTCTAATCCGGAAACCGTTAGTTTCACTGTATCCAGCCACAAGCCGCAGACTTTATTTCCTTGACCACCTCTAATTACCTTTGCATTCTTGATATACCCTGCATCTTGACACATCTCTATAATGTCTCCAAATTCATCCGCAGTAATATCATAATCTGCGGCACAGGGAATATTATTATCGTTGAGTTCGCGCATGAAACTAAGCATTATTTTCAACTTATCCTTCGCCATGATATATTCTCCTTTAGTAGTTAGAGTATTGAGAAATTAGGTATCTTACTAATTGTAATGACGCTATTACTCGGCTTCCATATCACACCAGCGGATGCCGCTTGAAATCCCAAGAGACTTCGGAAGAATCCCAATCTGTCGTGGACTCGTCGATATTTGAAGAAACCAACCCTCGAATAGTTTCAGTCTCAACTCCATAGTCAACAATCGGGAGTCTTCCAATATCACCGGCTTGGAAGTTGATTGTCGGTGCTAAAATTCTAAGGATTTCAAGGGCTATCTTGGAATTACAGAAACCGAGAAGAATAAGCAATTCTTGCTTTTCTGTAAAAAAGGACATACCGGCTATATCGGAAAGATTATTCTCTTTGTACCTAAATGCAGGCTGCCCAGAAGTAACAAGTGACCACGAAGCTGACGGCTTGAATTTCAGCTCAAGAGGATAGTCCTGCACATTGCGTTTATCTGCCTTGGCGTGATTGAAGATTTCATCGCCTTCATTTTGCCAGTTTACGACACAATCATTATTTCCGTACCATTTTCTAAACTCGCCACCCTTGTTATAGGGGAACCATTTTGCACCTGACGATGAGGCTTCCTTCCAATCACACGCAGTCGGATTGAATCCTTGAAGGATTACCTCCCACCAAAGGCGAACAAAACGCCCATTTTCGCCAGTTTTCATTCCGTTACGGGCAAGTGCAATATCGCCCAGCGATTTTCCTGTTGCAAACGCACTAAGTAATCCTTTGCTCACCCAATACGCCACCGGAGACCCCGGAATTTTGGAGAAGTTGGACTGATCAGCTGCATAACGGTTCTCACCAGCAAGGAACATATCCTCTTTCCCTTGCTGAGAAGTTGGCTCGATCAATCGGCAATACTCGCCCTTATAGTCCGCAATGTGGCTTTTGCGGATGACAAACGATGAGGTCTGCACCACTTCGCCGCCGATTTCCTCAAATGCTCTTGCGCCGAGATGTGCCATATTGACAATATCGACTGCCAGCAGCTTTGTACGCAGCTTCTCAAAGCTGGACAGGAACATCCAAGCGTGCTGTGTGATCATCGCCTGATAGCCGTTCTTCTTCGCCATCTGCCCGCAGCGTTCAATAAACACGGCGAACAGATCCGCTTTGCTGTCCGGGAAGTTCTTCTTTACATAGTCATTGACCTTCGCACCGGCGTTGCTGACTGCCATATACGGCGGATTTGTCACCACCACATCGTACTGCTGAGATAGTGCTTCGCCAATATTGATAAGTCTTTGCAGAAGCGGTGCAGCAATCTGCTCACCGTGGATTCCCAACAACTGCTGTCCGCCCTCATCTTCTGTCCTCGGGACTGCGAAACGCCTCAGAAAATCCCAATCGCAAGGCGTTACCGTCAAAATACTGCCATACTCCTTTGCATCCCGCAATTCATCCAACAGACGTAACACCTGTTTTACGGCAGTATCATACTCATCCCGCGAAAGTGTAATACCCATATCGTGAAGCGGCGCAGTTGTAATGGTATTGCTCTCCGCAAAAGCGTATATATGGGGTTGAATGCCGCGCGTGAGCAAGCGGCGGTCATACTGCCGCGCCTTCATCATGACGGCGAAATAGGCAAGCTGTGCCGCACGGTCATCAATGTCGAGACCGTAAAGATTATTCTTGAGGATGCTCTGCGCCGCCTCGCGCTGATCCCAACCGGCAGAGGTATAAATCTGCATCAGCACATCGAACGCATAGACAAGGATATGACCGCTGCCCATGCAGGGGTCAATAACCTTGATCTCTTCCGGCTTGATGGTCTTGTATTCCTCGCGGAGCTTAGCAAGCTGCGCTTCCACCTCCGGCTCCTGCTCGGCTTCGTCCAGATAGTATTTCCAGCCGTCGTGCAGCTCGGCATTGGGGTGACCTTCCAGCCATAGTCTGCCGAGGGAGTTTTCCACCATGTAGCGGACGATCCAGTCCGGCGTGAAAAGCTGCGTTGCAGCGGGAATGCGCTCCTTCGTGATCTTGACATTCTTCTTGAGCTGGGCGAAGGTATCGTCTTTCAGCTCGGTGTTGTAATACTGATACAGCCAGCCGATGATCTGGACGGCATCCTGCCAGTCCTCTTCGGGGATGTCGGAAACCATGTGACCAAGAACGCTGTCCTGACGGAGAATGTTGTTGGGCAGCAGCATTTCCGTATAGCCGCCCATCCGCTCGAACATGACAGGAAGCGCACTGTTCAGCGCGTTGCACTGCGTCAGCAGCAGATAGCGGTAGAGTGCTTCGGTGTCGTTGCTCTCGATATACTCCGCCACCTTGCCGCTGTCCAGTCCCGGCAGATCAAGGTGCAGCACATCGTTCAGGATCTCTGGTTTGAACGCGCCGGAAGCGTCCGAAAACACGCGGATATGGGAGGGCAGGTAGTTGTTGACCTCCATAAAGCGCAGGGCGATGAAGCGGTTGAACCAAGTGTAGGCAACCTCTTCCATGACCTGCTGATAGCTCTTTTCCTTGATTTGCTTGATGAGTTCCTGTCGCTGGGACTTTTCCTCCGCCGTCAGCAGCCGACCATTGAGCGTGTCCGCAGAAGCGTCACCGAAGCCGGACTCGTCAATTCCATATTGATAGGCACGTTGGGAAACCTGAGCGATCAGCTCGTTCCGCGCCCAGATCGCAAACTTCTGAATTGCACCTTTGTTCATTTACCTCACCTCATTTTTCCGCTTTAATACTTCTTGACCTATGAGCTTGGCAATTTCCCTGTATGCGGTTTCGTAATTCCCGTGCGGGTCAATAAACTCGGTTTCAACATGAAGGTGATTAAAAAGCTCCTGCTGATTTCGGTCATCATGTGTTAGAAATATCTTCACACGGTTTTTCATTATTTTCAAAAGACCCGAATCGTTTGAATAGTACAAGTATGCACGATAGGTCAGAAGCCACCACAGGTCAATTTCGTTAGTATCCAGCTTCAGACCGACGATATATATGTCATGCGTAAAAAACATATCTATCCATGATCTTTTTTCTGGTAGCGCACACTCTGAGATTCTTCGCGCTAATTCTGGTTTAGCCTTTAAGTATTCTCGCATTTTTGCAAGATATGCAGCATAATGCTCATATCCGAGGCACAGTGATTCCCTATAATTTGCTTCTCCGTGGATATGATAAAAACTCTTTTCTGCATATTTTGCAAATCGGAAGAGGCTATATTTTGTCTCGCTATTATCTTTAGCTTTTGGCGCTGGCTGGGAGTCTCCGTAAAATGCCCGTTCGAGCATATAGTCATAATTGGTGGTGAGAATACAGTCGAGGGGAATATCTCGGACAAATAGCTCATGTAATGAATCATTGACCGGTATTTGACCGCACACCATTCGCGCAATTTCCCCTTTTAACTCACTATATACATCCTTTGACTTCCTGTTATCTTGAGCAAGAATTTGATTTGCTATGGACTCAAATTCCAATGGGAATGGATTATTTGCATTGAATGACACTGTGTACTTATTTGCAATATTTTGCAGAAGCTTATCCCAAGAAATTGCATTTTCATAGCAGCGGTTCAATCCGTTGCCGATTAAAAGCGCTGATCTCATATATTTCTCCCTTAGTTGATCTGCACACCGTCGCAGCTTTCGAGCGTCTTCATGAGCTTTTCACGGATCGCCTCGACGTACTTATCAATGTCTTCCTTGCTTTGCAGACGCTTGACTGAGCAGAGGTCATACCGGCGCACGGTCATGATCTTCGGAGGCTTCGGCGCGGGTGTTCCGGGCTTTGCGGTCGCTGCGGGCGCGGGCTTCTGCGCTTCCTGCTGACGGGAGGCAGACATGACCTCCATGCGGCGGCAGATCGTGTCCTTATAGTTGAGAAGCTGCGTGATCATGGCATCCAGCTCGGTGAGGGATGTCGCAGTTTTTGCCGCTTCACGCTTGTTCACAAAATGATCGTCCGCCTGATGGAGCAGTGCCCCGGCGTCCCGCGCTTCGCTGGCAAGCTGGTGAACATCCTGCATACACTGGCGGATGTTTTCGGCAACCTCTTCGCGCTTCATATCCAGCAAGCCGTCATAGGCGGTCTTGACCTTCTGGACAAGTTCCGGCAGCTCTCCAATACGGGAATAGGGCTTTGGCATGGCAAGGATTGTGGACATCGTGCTGATGACGTTCAACGTATCTGCGTCCGCCGCGAAGTAGTCTCTTTCCTTGAGAATGCTGGCAAGTCGCTTCTTGGCATCGTCGAACACCGTCCGCTGCGCCTTGAAGAACATCTCCACGCCTTCCATATCTTCGGCGGAATCGAGAAGATCGTCCTGCCGCTGCACCATCCGTTTGAGCAATGCAACATTGTCCTTGCGCTGGCTCAGAACATCGTTCATCAGATCGCGGGCAGCGGTGACGGTTTCTTTTTCAGGGTAACGCTCTTTGGAGTAGAACTCGTCAAGGAGCTTCTGATAGTGGCTTTGCTTTGCCTCAAAGGTGTTCAGGACGAAACGGATCAGTCCGTCCTCATCGGAGGGAATGTCCATCGCGCCCAAGTAGTCCCGCAGGAAATTGACGCTCTTGCGGATCAGCTCTTCGGATGGGGCAATACGCCGCGCAACAATGGCTTTGTCAATCTCGGTCTTCTTTCGCAGGAAATCTACCAGACGGCGTTCGTCCTTGCTGACAACCGCGCCGCCATAGTTGATCTGGATTTTCTGCTGGACAATCAGACGGGCGATCAGAGCTGCGATGTCGATTTCCTTCCAGCCGTAGGGGATCGCCTGATACCGGCGCTGCACATCGCCCATCGAGGTCTTGAGCATCTTCTGGTTTTGCAGCTCCAACCACTGACTGATCTCATTGAGGGCGTCTTCGTTGTTCGCGCCCAGCCCGGTGAAGCCGACCTCTTCATAAGCGCCGTTGAGGATAGCGAGAATATCAGCGTCGCTGTCCACGAACTGATTGACCATGTTGAGCTTGGAATAGACGCTCTCGACAAGGCTCTTCATCGCCTCATCCAGCTTGTCCTTCGCAGAGCCGTATTTCAGGTCGAGGATTTCGCCGTGAACATAGAACTTGCCCTCGACGATGGCTTTTTCAATCAGGCTGCGGGCATGACCTTCCAGCTTTCGCGCCTCGTCATTGCGGTCGCGGATAATCCGCTGGATGCTCTCCGGCATCTGCGATACATTCCGCTGCTTGACATACTTGCGGATCTTCATCGCCTGTTCCAGCTCGTCGAAGTAGGGCATGTCCGCCGAGAGAACAACGATTGCCTCGTTGTTGACCTGAGAGTCCATGATAAGCCGCTGATCTCCAACGCCGTAGAGGTCGCTTGCCACGGTGACAATGCGAAGCCGCATGCCGCCGGTGGACGCGCCGTTCAGCGTCTCGTCAACGTACTGATCGTAGGCAAAGTCATACTTGCCGTATTTATATTTCTTTGCCGGATAGATTTCGCCGTAGACCGTCTGAGAAATACTCTGGACGATCTGTGCGCTGTCAACCGGCGTATTCTTGATGTCGATGGCAATATCCTGTTCCTCATCTGTCAGGAAGGCATAGGTATCGCCATTGCGGGAGATATAGTTCTGAGACAGAAGGCGTTCCAGAGAAGCCGTGATGGATGCGCGGAGAGCAATCTTGTCCGTGTGAATATCGTCGATCATCAGGATGGCGATGTTCTCAATGTTCGCCTTGACATCCTCGATGTAACGGACAAGGTAGAGCAGCTTGAGGACATTCACGTCCTGCTGTTCCAAGCCGTCGTTGGCATCCGCCGCATTCTGGCAGCGGTCGATGACCCGGCGGATGGCGCTCTCCAAGAAGGTATGTACCGTGTCATAGAACTGATAGAACGGCACAAGAGCGTTTTCATCCTTGTTTTCAATTTTCTGCGCCGCCTCTTGGAAGCCGGACAGCATGGAGCGTTCACCGCCCGAAAGGTGCTTGCCGGAATTGCCGTGCTTGCGGATTTCCGCGAGAACCTTCTGGATGACGATGAACTGATACGGCACAAAGGGGAAAGTCGCGCTGAACTCCGCTGCGCTGGTAAAGCCCTTGATGTCGAGGATAGGGTTATCGAAGGCAAACAGGCTCTTTAAGCCCGAAGCCTCTTTCTCATACTCCATTTGCAGGAGGTGATCCGCGTCCTCTGTCTTCGCCAGAACACGCTTTTTGATGACCTCATCGACAGACGAGGAAGAAAGGCTCAGACGGGTGTTGAAGCGTCCCTGAATCTTGGAGAAGTCATTGCCGGTGATTTTCACGACGGAATCAATCGCTTCCTGACTGGTGACCATGACCCAGACTTTGCCCCGGCATTTGTCACCGATCTCTTCCACCAGCGATTGCAGATTCATCATCAGATCGCCATCGTCACCGATGTACTGACCGACTTCATCCACGCAGAACAGAAGACGGAAGTTTCCTTCCTTACTGTCCACATACTCCTTGATCTCGGAGACGAGCTGTTTGATGCTCATGTCGGCGTTCTCTTCGCCGTTGAACCAGTTGCGGGCTGCCGTCTCGCTCATGCCTAGAACAGACTGCAAGACCTCAACCACATCATCCTCGAAGAAGGCAGCAGAATCGCGGGCGTTGATCCACTCGTCCCCGTTGACTTCCTTGAAGGCAGCGCGGAAGGCGTCCGTCTTGCCCTGCTTATCAATGAAGCGTTCCAGCTTCGCCACCTTGAGGTCTTCGCCATAGAAGCCGCAGTGGTTGTAGAACACCTTCGCAAAGACGCGTAGCACGGCGGTCTTGTCCTTGTTGATCGGTCCCTCGATGTCGATGTTGAACAGGATGGACTCCGTGGGAATGCGGACGCATTTCTGCACCGTCGCATACATCATCGGATCATCGAACTTGTCCGCAAAGTAATCAAAGGCGTGTTTGCCGTCCACCTCTTTGTTGGAGAGAAGGTAGGAGAGCATTTTCAAAAAGTGAGATTTACCACTTCCAAAGAAGCCGGAAATCCAGACGCCGATCTTATCAGTCGGGGTATCAATCGCCTTGACGTAGTTATCAAAGAATGTGGCAAAGTGACGCCGTAGTTCCTTCGTGATGATGTATTCACTCAGTTCATCCTTTAAGCTCTGCTGGTCATCCTGCATGACCTTAACAACGCCGTTGATAGGGCGGTCAATGTCCTTTTGGAACATACTTTGTATTTTCATGCCGCTTTCCTCCAATTACAAAAGGTTGAATGCCCGGTAGTAGTGTCCGTCCAGAAACTTTCCAAACAATCCGAGGTCTTGCCCGTTGAACGATCCCGGATAGAACATGACGATGGGGATGTCCGCAAAGAGATGCTGCATACTGTCCAGCATTTTATGAGAGCGCATAAACGGGAAGATTTTTCCCACGCCGGTCAGGAAGAGAACGTCACCGTACTCATGCGGCTCATACTTCATGTATTCCAGAAGTGCCTCCGGCGTTGCGATCTTTTGAAGCTGCTTGAGAAGGTATTCCTTTCCGCGCTTTTCTTCCAGCCCGTCCACGGATTTCAGAACGCGCTTGTCCTCCAAGAGCTTGAGAAAAATCTCATAGAGGTCGCATTCCTTGATGTGGTACGGCGTTCCGCTCTCCGCTTTCAGCCGGGAAACGAAGTCTCTGACGATTAACTCGTCTGCCGGATCATAGCAGAACACATGAATGCCAACCTCGTTGCTCAAGCCTTCGTTTTTCAGAAAACTTGGTTCGGAAATACGTCCTCTGATTTTATCTAACTCTTGCTTGATGTCACTCATGCCAGAGCCTCCTATCTTAAGCAGTTAAAAGCCGCGAGTGCTTCGAGATCGTTATTTCTACGGATGCCTTCTTCCAGTTCTTCGCAGAGGAACAGCGGATTGAGCCGCGTGGATTTGAAGGTGTCAAGGATCTCAACCTCAACTAAAATCTTCGTCAGCACTTGCTTGATCTTATTGACCGTTGTCTCGCTCCATCCGGCAATATCATCGTTCTGCTCCTGCAAGTGGGAGAAGAAGACATTCAGGTCTTTCCGCGAAAACTCGAAGTCTTGACTCCGGAACTTTTCTCCGATCACGCCGACCATGAAGTCCCAGACAATGCGGTTGTAGCGCATCATGGCATAGAGGTTGATCTGCTTTGCAATCTCAGGCGGAGCCGATGATAATTCCTGCCGAAGCTGTTCATCGTCTAATGCGTCCAGCCGCTTATAGCAGCTTCGCGCCATACGGGCAACAAGTCGCTCGGTCGGGTATTGAAACAGATTGTTCTTTTTGATTTCTTCGATAGCGTCCTCCACGGACGTCCCGTCGAGGTAATATTTCGATGCAATGCGGATTTCATAGAAGAGGAACTGTTCCGCCGTGATCGTTCCGTTATAAATCAGAGATCGTTCCATTCACTTCTCCATTCGAGCCGGTCTCCCAAGCTCACTGTTATCATATCATATTGGCTGTCCTATAAAGCGGACTCTTACTTGCTTTCGTCTACAAATTCCACGATGTCACCGATATTACAGCCGAGACAAATGCAGATTTTTCTCAGAGCTTCCATTGACACATCTTCGCCCTTTCTGAGCTTGGTCATCGTGCTGGACGAAAGCCCTGATGCTTTATGAAGATCGCCCTTGCTCATTTCCTTGTCAACGAGCAGCTTCCACAATTTTTTGTAGCTTGCTTTCATGCTTTTCACCTCAGCAAAGTATGTAGAATAAACCTAATTTATATTATAGCACAAGTCGGGCTTCTATTCAATAGAGTCTCTTATATTTCGGATGAATATGACCGTTTTGCAGGAATTACTCAGTATTTAAGCGTGATACTCGTTATTATCAGAGAGAACGCCTGTGCCGTCTTTGCTCGGCACAGGCGTTCTCTTTCATTCTATCTGATTATTTCGTTTCTGTTTCTGTTCTCTCTCTGAAACTGGCTTGAGGAAGTCATCCACGTTTGCCTTCAAAGTGTCGATCATCCGAGCTTCCTTTTTGAGCTTCTCACGTTCATCATAGAGCCGCTGCTGCTCTTCAAGTAGTCGCTGCTGTTCTGCTTGCAGTGCCTTCATGCTCGGCAGTTTTTCATCGCCCTGCATAGCAAGAAGTGTACTCCGTGCCGCCTCAAAGATCACAAGCTCTGCTTCGTGCTTTGCCTTGAACCCCGGCTTGTCTTTTGCCTTCTGGAAGGCATCATATACAGGCTTGAGCCGCTGGTAGTTGGAGATATTTTTGATAAGCGGTTGGACTTCCCGCAGTCGCGCTTCGACGCCTTTCAGTTCCTTGCCGGTGCGGTCATAGGAGCTATGAACATCCTCGACCTTCTTTTCAAGATCGGCGTATTGGAGCAAGTTGTTTTCCGTGAGATAATTGAGTGTCCGCGCCGCTTCCTTGAGGATCGTGAGCTTGGCTTTATACTCATAGCCCTTGCTGTCGATAAGTCTGATCCGCTCCTGAATATCTCCGATGAGAGAGATGCCCTTCGGCACGGTCTGCCTCCGGTTTCTGCGCGGCGACCGTCCGGCAATCCGCTCCTTGATGCGTTCCTCGGTGTAGTTTTCTCCGATGGTC
>OGGU01000768.1_pt1 | contig 22725 bp, 19 predicted proteins | sample 1571241 | NCBI WGS metagenome assembly OGGU01 (sample SAMEA2581934, study PRJEB24529) | metagenome | biome: Human gut stool | place: China | collected 2011
CACAGAAAGAGAGGAACCGGAAAATGCTGACCTACAACATGGATGTGACCCCGGAGAGTGTATGGAAACGCACTACCCCCAGCGAAGCAGAGATGGCCCAGCCTTATTATTGCACTGAAGCGGGGGTGTTCTATGCCCAGCAGCATTTTTCTACGGCGCGCACGGACAAGGAAAGCTACATTTTGTTCTATACCCTGCGCGGAGCCGGGCTGATCGAGCAGGACGGAAACCATGTCACGCTCAGCACCGGACAAGCATTGCTGCTCAACTGCCGCACCCCGCAAAGCTTACTGTACTGCACCGCACCAAAGTTGTTGGCATCATTATTGGGTTCATCTGGATGGTACAGGGGCCGCTGCTATGGAGCCGCTATTGTTTCCAGTCAAAAAATTGACTCCGGTGCAGCTCACCGGGGCCAAGATGCAGGAATATTTTGAAATGCTTTTAGGGCAGATGGAGCACAGCACCGTGGACAGCATGGTGACCACCGGGCTGGCGCTGCACGAGATGCTGGCGCTGTGCGCCCGGAGCATTCTTGCAGAAGCTGAAACCACCAGCGCGCGGCAGGTCATTTGTGATCTATGCCCGCTATTCCAGCGACAACCAGCGTGAAGAATCCATCGAAGGCCAAATCCGGGAATGTACGGCCTATGCGGAAAAGAATGGCATCACCATCGTCAAGCACTATATTGACCGTGCCATCTCTGCCAAGACGGACAACCGTCCAGAGTTCCAGCAGATGATAAAAGACAGCGACAAGAAGCTGTTTGACATTGTGCTGGTCTGGAAACTCGACCGCATTGCTCGAAACCGCTACGACAGTGCTCGGTACAAGACCCAGCTGAAGAAGAATGGTGTCAAGCTCATGTTTGCCACCGAGATCATCTCCGAGGGGCCGGAAGGCATCATTCTGGAATCGGTGCTGGAAGGTTATGCGGAGTATTATTCCGCTGACCTGTCTGAAAAGGTCATTCGTGGCATGACCGAAAACGCACTGAAGGGAAAGTTCACTGGCGGTGCCATTCCCTTTGGCTACATCATCAACGCAGACCACCGCTTTGAAATCGACCCGTTGACTGCTCCCTTTGTGGCAGAAACCTTCCAGCGGTACAACGATGGCCAGACCATGCGGGAAATTCGTGATTGGCTGAACGAAAACGGCATCAAGAACCCGGTGGGCGGTGCGTTTACTTATAACAGCGTTGAACATATGCTCAAGAATCGGCGGTACATCGGGGAGCTGAAATATCGTGATGTTTTGATTCCCGATGCGATTCCCTCCATTGTGTCCGCAGAGCTTTTCAACGATGTACAGAAAAAGATGTTGAAAAACAAGAAAGCCCCTGCCCGTAGAAAGGCAGAGGATGACTCCCTGCTCACCACCAAGCTGTTCTGCGGCTACTGTGGTGCACTGATGTTTGGCGAAAGCGGCACGAGCCGGACGGGCGAAGTCCACCGCTATTATAAATGCGCTACTGCCAAAAAGCATAAAGGCTGCAAGAAAAAGACTGTCCGTAAACAGTGGCTGGAAGATCTTGTGGTCAACCAGACCATGCAACTTGTGAAAGACGATGCCGCTATGGAGTCCATCATTGCCAAGGTGATGGAACTGCAAAACAAGGAGAACACCAACATTCCTCTTTATGAAAAGCAGCTCCGGGATGCGGAATCGGGTATCCAGAATATGCTGAATGCGATTCAGGCCGGTATCCTGACCAGCTCCACCAAGGAGCGGTTGGAGCAGCTCGAAGAAACCAAGCGTGAGCTTGAAGCCCGCATTGCAGAAGAAAAGCTGGCAAAGCCCAAGGTCACAGAGGAGTTCATTCGCTTTTGGCTGCGGCGGTTCCGCAAGCTGGACATGAGCCTGAAAGACCAGCGGCAGGCACTGGTGGATACGTTCATAAATGCGATTTACCTGTATGATGATAAGGTTCTCATTACCTTCAACTATAAAGAAGGAACACAGACCGTGACCTTTGGAGAAGCGGCAGAAGCCACATCAAAGGGAAATGGTTCGGATTTGGATTGCATTCCTGCACCACAAAAAAGACAGCTATCAAAAGCTGTCTTTTTTGTTTTACATGACTATTTCCCTTTGGCTGCAACGGCGGATAACAGGACTTGAACAGCACTGCAACGCCGCAGGCGGGGCAACGTGTAGGAATGTCTACCAGGAGGACTGCCACTGAAATAGAAAATCCGAACCTTTTCTCGATAGGAGAAAGGTTCGGATTTTTTGGTTTATTGGTTCTTGGATCGTGCCGGAATTTATGGCTCAGGCAAGGCTTTCAATTTTTCGAGCCATAAAGGCTCCGAAAAAGATTCCGGGGCTTGTATATTTTTCAGAAAGCTATTTTGCAACAGTCCGGAACGGATTTACTTTCCAAGTACAACGGAAAGTCCGATCTCCTTTTCCGTCTCGCTCAGGTCAAGAGCGCCGCCATCGGCGACGGTCACGCGCAGCTCATAGAGCGTACCGGCGGTAAGTTCCGTTACAGCCTTGCCGTCCTCGTCTTTGATCGACCACAGTGCAGGATCGACCTTTGCCAGCTTGCCGTCCGTGCCATAGGTGTAGAGGTTCAGACCGGATGTACTGCCGGACAGGTTGTTCATACGGAAAGCCACCGTGGTGTTGGGATGTACGTTGCGGACGGTCACAGTGTTGCGCCAGCTTGCAACGGTGCCTTCGCCGCCGTCCTGCGCAAACTGTTCCTGCGAGAGGACATTTCTTGCTGCCTGATCAAGCTCGACCTTGCGGTAGGGCATTTCGGGCAGATAAACGAAACGGTCCTGCAAACGAAGCAGTTCCAGATAGCCCGTCGGGCAGTAGAGCGCGTTGCCGCTGTTGCTGGCATACATACCAATAGCCATGTTGTTGTAGCCGTATTTGTTGGAAACATCCATCGTGAAAACAGTCTCGCCAGTTTCAAAATCCAGAATGATGTACTGCCACATCCCGGTCGTCACATCCTGCACATAGCCGTAGATATAGCCCGTTGCGGTGGAAAGCTTCAGGATGGAAGTGTCGCTCAGGTCGTTCCGGCTCCAGATGCTCTTCATCTCGTAGCCGTTTGCGGTCTTTACGGTGTCCACGCGCTCGATGCCGGGGGCGATCATGATGTTGCCTTTCATGAGCCAGTTCTGGTCGTAAATATTGGCGTAGCTCTGGATGGAGGAGTCGTTGTTGGGATCAGCCAGACCTGCATTGCCCGCACCGAACCAGTTGCAGACGATGGTGCTGACGGTGCCCTCGCCGTCGTCATAGACGATGGCAGAGTTCTCAACGGCTACCTGATAGCCCTCGGGCAGGTCATCCAGCACCGGGGTGCTTGCCACGACCTCGCCGGTCTTCATATCGAGTGCAAGAAGGTTTACAGGGTCCTGATTATCCGTGAACAGCACAAGGTTCGGTGTCAGCGTGGGCGAGCAACCGCCGCCCCACGCAAGACCGCCGCCGGTGGTCTTATCGCCTTCGCCGCTCACCTTTGCACCCGCGCTCTCATAGGGCGTGCACCATACAACGTCTACGCCTTCTTCTGCGCGCAGAAGATAGCAGTTCTGGTTGGTCAGGACCACCGCACCGTCCTTGGAAGCGGCGATGCCGTTTTCAGCGCCCTCGCCGGGGGTCAGTTCGTGGACAAAAACAGCCTTTGAAAGGTCTGTCTGCTCGCCGTTCAGGATCGCATCAATGGCCGAGCGGGCAATATAGCCGATGACGCCCTGCTGCTGGCGCTGCGGATAAATGCGGAAGCCTCCCGTTGCAAACCAGAGGTTTCCGTCATAGTCAAAGACCACGGACAGAAGATTCTGCGTCAGTTCTTTTCCAAGCGCGGCCTCGGCTGCAGCTTTGATATCAATGTCCAGCACCTTTTCAAATTCCGGCAGAACATTGCCGTTTTCATCCGTTGCGCGGAGCATCAGCACATGGTTGTTGCTCGTGGGGCAGACGATGCGGTTGGATTCGTCAAGGAAGGTATAGGAGCTCTGGATAACGTAACCGCCGCCGTCATGCTGTTTGGGGGAGAAATAGCCGAGCGTCTTTGTCTCTTCGGCGTTCAGGTCTCGGATGGCGATGCCGCCCAGCAGCGGCACAACGGCATGACCGTAGCTGTCAAAGTAGATGGCGGGCGAAGCGTTCGCGTTCGTCGTCTCATAGGAAACGTTGATCTCCGGATAGATGGCAAGCGGCAGGATCTCATCCGTCGAGTCGGTGTTGTAGCCATCGTGATGAATGTTTGCATCGCTCTTGGCCATGTAAGGGTTTTCCTCTACCTGCTTGGGGTTCAGAGCCTTTACCGGCAGCGCCGCAGAGGCTTGTTCCGCTGAAGAGGGCTGTACCGCAGCGGACGGGGCAGCGGGCTGCGAAGCGGCAGCACTGTCTGCCGGCGTCTGTGTTCCGCCGCAGGCAGCCATGGAAAGGCACAATGCTGCGGTCAGCGACAGGCTTAACGCAGAATGGACGATGTTTCTCTTTTTCATAAACCGTTCTCCTTGTTGTGTTTGTTGCGGTCAGACCAGTGCTGCTCCGCCTGATTTTTTTCCATCCAGCCAGATGCGGAATCCCTGCCGCAAGGCGGCTTCGGTCACCGGCTCCAGCAGAAAATAGTCTGCACGCAACCGGAAGGCATGGAGCGAAAAATCCAGATCGCTGCACCAGATAATGCGTGTCTGTGGACAAAGCGCGCGCAGATGCTCTACTGCATTCAATCCATCGACCCCCGGCAGGGCGATCACGGCATTTGTCAGCGGCTCGTTGCGTGCAGCCTCAAAAAAGCTTTCCTGATCGTGGTAACAGTCCATTTTCGGGAACAAGCAATGTTCGGCGCAGAACCGCGAGATCTGCTCTGCCAGAAAAGCTTCCTGCGCCCTGCTGCTTGTCAGCACGGCAATTCGGTACACAGCGTGCCTCCTTTCTCTTGCGCCATCGTTGGCGTTCTCTGCTTTCAGTATACGGACAGGCATGGTCTTTTCAAGCCATTTAGCACGAAAGCCCCTTTTCCGTCACGAAATCCCATTTTCGGCTGCGACATAACCGGGCAACTGTGCTATAATCAGGATGAAAGAGTTTATAAAGGAGGTTGGAAGCTGTAAAATGGCTTCCTGATACAGCATGAGGATCGCAATCGTCGATGACCTTGATACCGAGCGCACACTGCTGAAGGAGCGCTTGGTGCGGCAGCTGAGTCAGCGCGGCGCAGATGCAGAAATTTTAGAGTTTGACAGCGGGGAAGCCTTTCTGGCGGCAGAAAAAGAGCAGCGCTTTACCGCCGCATTTCTGGATATTTACATGAATGGTTTAAGCGGCATGGATGCGGCAAGAGAACTTCGGAAAACCGATGCAGACTGCCTTCTGGTTTTTACCACCACCTCGACAGACCACGCACTCGAGGGCTTTCAGGTGCGGGCATTTCATTATCTGGTCAAGCCCTTTTCTGAGGCCGAGCTGTCCGGTCTGTTGGATGAAATGCTCGCAAAACTCCCCCGCCCGGAGCCGGTTTTGACGGTGAAGGTGGATGGCAGCGACATCCATTTGCGCTATCGTGATATCATATCCGCCGAGCATTTCGCCCACATCATCAATATCCGCACCACTGCCGGCAAAACGCTTGCTACGCGCCAGAGCTTCAAAGCGTTCACCGAGCCGCTCAAAAAGGACCCGCGCTTTTTTGTCTGCGGACGTGGCGCGATCATCAATATGGAGAATGCTGCCGATTTTCAGGCTGCCGCCTTCTGTATGACGGACGGCAGCCGCGTCTATGTCAGTCAGGAGCTTTTGAAAGCTGCCCGGCAGGCCTTTATGGAATTTCTGCTGCAAAGGGGGCGTGCGGATTGAAGGACGTTCTGCGCCCGGTTCTGGAACTTACGGTCGTGTTTCCCGGTTTGCTGCTTGCGTATTTTCCGGTAGGTTCCTATCTGAAGCTGCCGCCCGCAAAGCTTGCAGCAGGGGCGGTGCCGCTGCTGCTCGGGCTTTGCCTTGGCGGCGGGCTGCTTTGCTATCATTTTGGCATTTCAACGGCGTTCTCCGTGCTGCTTATTACGCTTACAGCAATTTTTTTGTATCGCAGAACGCTGCGGATCTCTCTCTGGAAATCCGGAACCATCGCGCTTGCGGTCTGCGCGGTATTTGCGTGCCTGAACAGCCTGTCCCGGGCCGTCGGCACGGCAATCGTGATCCGGATGCAGCTGCCGCCGGACAAGCCGTGGTTCTGCTTTGGCGCCTGCATCTTTTATAATGCGGTCTGCTGGCTGATCACTGCCGCAGCCTATTATCCCGCCACCCACGCAGTACGCGCGATGGTGGAGGATGACAATTTTGCGCAGACGTGGTATGTGTTCTGGGTACTGCCGCTGGTGTTCATCCTGCTGAACCTTTTTATAACCCCGCGCTACCAGATAACGCTCCGGACAGGGCGGGTCTTGCAGGTCTACATCGTTATGAGCATCGCGCTTTTGTTTCTGATGTTCATGTTCAATGCGATCTTTCTGCTGATGGCAACCAGCCTTAACCGGAATGCGAGATTGCAGCAGGAAAACCAGCTTCTTTCCATGCAGCAGCAGCGCTATGAAAGCCTGAAGACTGCCATTGAAGAAGCCCGGCAGGCGCGGCACGATATGCGCCACCAGCTGAATCAGATCTCCGCACTGGCAGAAACAGGAGATCTGGACGGCCTGAAAGCCTACCTTGCAAAAACTGCCGCCCGGATCCCGGATCTGGATATGAATTTCTGCGAAAACCGTGCGGCAGATAGTGTCGTAGGCTATTATTGCGCCCTTGCAAAGCGTGAGGGCATTCCCTTTTGTGCCCGGCTCGACTTACCGCAGACGCTTCCTGTGGACGAGATCGATCTGTGTCTGGTGCTGTCTAATCTTCTGGAAAATGCATTTGAAGCCAGCCTTCGCACTGCACCCGCCCGGCGGAAGATCGAGATCACCGCGTATGTCCATGCCGAGCGGCTTCTTCTGGTCGAAGTGGAAAACGCATTTGACGGCGCAGTTCACGAAAAAAGCGGGGTGTTCCGTTCTTCCAAGCGAAGGGAAAACGGGATCGGCATCCAGTCTGTCCGCCATATTGCAGAAAAGACCGGCGGGGCAAGCACGTTTACCTATCAGAACGGCATTTTCTCAGCCAAAGTTATGCTCTGCGGATAAGGAGCCTTTTGCTTTGGCGGGGATTTTTATGCCCGGATTTTTACAAAAAATTCACGCTGGCAGGGTTGCCGCCGCATACCGGATGTGCTATGATGAAGTGCAAAATTTGAAGCGGAGCGATGGATTTTGATTTGTCAAGCTCGCGGAATCAGGAGGAACTACCCATGCAGAAGAATTATGTACAGGAAATTCTGAGCATCATTCACAGCGGTCTGCCCAAGGCGGAACTGGCTGAAAAACTGTCTGATTACCATGAAAAAGATCTGGCGGATGCGTTGGAGGCGCTGACTCCCGCTGAACGCCAGTCGCTCTATTCCATTCTGGGTGTGGATACCGTTGCCGAGATCTTTACCTATCTGGACGATGCCGAGCCGTACCTGAAGGAGCTGCCCAGCCACGAGGCCGCCAAGGTCATTTCCAACATGGACTCGGACGATGCGGTGGACGCACTGGAGGATCTTGACGATACCGATAAAAACGAGATCGTCAACAAGCTGGACAAGGACTCGGTGGAAGATGTGAAGATGCTGCTCTCCTATGACGAGGATGAGATCGGCAGCAGGATGACCACCAACTACATCTCCATCAAAAACGATATGACCATCCGGCAGGCGATGAGCGAGCTGGTAAAACAGGCCGGAGAAAACGACAACATCTCCACCCTGTATGTGGTGGATAAAAACGAGCACTTCTACGGCGCCATCGACCTGAAAGACCTCATCATTGCCCGGGCAGAGGAAAGCTTGGAAAGCCTGATCGTCCGCTCCTATCCCTATGTCACAGACCGGGAGCAGGTCAGCGATTGTATCGACCGTATCGTGGACTACGCGGAGCGCAGCCTGCCGGTGCTGAACGATGCCGGTAAGCTGGTGGGCATCATCACCTCGTCCGATGTGGTCGAGCTGGTCGATGATGAGATGGGCGATGATTACGCAAAGCTGGGCGGTCTGACCGGCGAGGAGGATCTGAACGAAAACGTATTTGAAAGCGTGAAAAAGCGTCTCCCGTGGCTGATCGCGCTGCTGTTCCTCGGGATGCTGGTCTCCTCGGTCGTCGGCGCGTTTGAATCGGTGGTAGCGGTGCTGCCGGTGGTCATCTGCTTCCAGTCCATGGTGCTGGATATGGCCGGTAACGTCGGTACCCAGTCGCTGGCGGTGACCATCCGTGTGCTGGTGGACGAAAATCTGACCCTTTCCAAAAAATTGCAGCTGCTCTGGAAAGAGACCCGCGTGGGGCTTTTGAACGGCGCCATTCTGGCCGTGATGGCCTTGGGCTTTCTGGGCTGCTACATCCACTTTTTCAAGGGCTATGTCTGGACCTCGGCCTTTTTGCTGTCCGGCTGCGTCGGGCTGTCGCTGATCGTGTCCATGGTCATTTCCAGTCTGGTGGGCACGCTGATCCCGATGCTGTTCCACAAGATCCATATCGACCCGGCGGTTGCTTCCGGCCCGCTGATCACCACGATCAACGATCTGGTGGCCGTTGTGGTCTACTATGGCCTTGCCATGGTCGTGCTGATCGATCTGTTCCACCTTGCATAACGGGTGCATCAAAAAGGGCGATCCCTCCGGGGAACGCCCTTTTTTGTTGTGCAAACTTTTGCTAACAATGTTAATATGTCCTAACATCGTCAGAAAATATTGAAAACGCCCGAAAGCGTGCTAATATATAAAGATAAAGAGCCCGCCCCGCTCCGGGCGCGGGTACACAGATGGGAAATACAGAAACGAGGGGTAAATATGTTTGATACAAAAAAGCTTGCACTGTTTTTGGGCGGTGTGGTGTTCGGCTCTGCCGGTTTCAAGGTGCTGTCCAGCAAGGACGCCAAAAAGGTCTACACCCAGACCACTGCTGCGGTGCTGCGGATGAAGGACTGCACCATGCAGACCGTGAATAAGGTGCAGGAGGAGGCCGGTGACATCCTTGCCGATGCAAAGGCCATCAACGAGAGCCGCGCCGCCGAGGCTGCACAGGAGGTCATTGAGGATACGGCTGAAGAGCAGCCCGCAGAGCAGACTGCACAGTGATACAACGCAGCGGAGCCGCCCTTGGGCGGCTCTTTTTTACGCAGAGGGGTAAGAAAAGCAATGAAATGTACGATCTTACATGAAGGCAAGGGACGGATGCGGGTGCACGTCTGCGCCGTGCGCATGACGATGCACCGGGCAGATGTGCTGGAAGCCTACCTGAACGGGCAGGACATTATCCAGAAAGCCACCGTCTACGAGCGCACCGGAGATGTGGTGCTGACCTACCGGGGCAGCCGGAAGGACGCTGCCGCCCTACTGGCGGCCTACCGCTTTGACAACGAAGAATTGGAGGCGCTGGTCACCTCCCACGACAGCCGGAAGATCAATCAGGAATATCAGGAAAAGATGGTCAGCCTTGTGGCAGGCCGGATGTTCCGCAAGGTGTTCCTGCCTGCGCCCATCGCGGCGGCGTATACGGTGTGGCGCTCCATCGCCTTTGTCTGGAAGGGCATCCGCTGCCTGCTGCACCGCAAGCTGGAAGTAGAGGTGCTGGATGCGCTCAGCATCACAGCCTCCCTCCTGCGGGGCGATTACAGCACCGCAGGCTCGGTGATGTTCCTGCTGACGGTGGGCAGCCTGCTGGAGGAGTGGACGCGGAAAAAGAGCTTGGATGACCTTGCCCGCAGCATGGCGCTGAACGTGGATAAGGTCTGGGTGCGCACCCCGCAGGGCGAGGTGCTGGTGCCGTTGACCCGCGTTCACGCAGGGGACGAGATAGTGGTGCGCTCCGGCAATATGATCCCGTTGGACGGCACGGTGCTGGAGGGCGAGGCCATGGTGAACCAGGCTGCCCTGACCGGCGAGTCTATGCCGGTACGCAAGACCACCGGTGCCACTGTCTACGCCGGAACGGTGGTGGAAGAGGGCGAGTGCGTCCTTGTGGCCAAGGCCGAGGGCGGCGCCAACCGCTACGATAAGATCGTGGCCATGATCGAGGAATCGGAAAAGCTCAAGTCCGGTACCGAGAACCGGGCTTTGCTGCTGGCCGACCGTCTGGTGCCGTGGTGCCTTGCCGGTACGGTGGCTACCTACGCCTTTACCCGCAACGTCACCCGCGCCATCTCCATTTTGATGGTGGATTTCTCCTGTGCGCTGAAGCTTTCCATGCCGCTGGCGGTGCTCTCTGCCATGCGGGAGTGTGGGGAATACCACATCACCGTAAAGGGCGGCAAGTATCTGGAAGCGCTGGCAAAGGCGGACACCATCGTGTTTGATAAGACCGGCACCCTCACCCACGCCACCCCGCAGGTGGTGCAGGTGGTGCCCTTCTCCGGCTGCGGGGAGCAGGAGGTATTGCAGCTTGCCGCCTGTCTGGAAGAGCATTTCCCCCATTCTATGGCAAACGCTGTCGTCCGCGCCGCCAAGGAGCGGGGCATCTCCCACGAAGAGATGCACTCCGAGGTGGAGTATATCGTGGCGCACGGCATTGCCAGCCGGGTGGGCGGCACGCGGGTGGTCATTGGCAGCGCCCACTTCATTTTTGAGGACGAGGGCTGCACCATCCCGGCAGGGGAACAGGCAAAATTCGATGCGCTGGACCCCCAGTATTCCCACCTGTATCTGGCTGCTTCCGGGGTGCTGGCGGGGGTCATCTGCATCGCAGACCCCCTGCGCCCGGAGGCGGCACAGGTGCTGCATAAGCTTCGGAGACTGGGCATCACCCAGACCGTCATGATGACCGGCGACAGTGACCGCACCGCCCGCGCCATTGCGGCGCAGGTGGGGGTGGACCGCTGCTTTGCAGAGGTGCTGCCGGAGGATAAAGCTGCCTTTGTCCGCGACGCCAAAGCCGAAGGACATACGGTGGTGATGATCGGCGACGGCATCAACGATTCGCCCGCTTTGTCGGCGGCAGATATCGGCATCGCCATCCATTCCGGTGCCGCTATCGCCCGGGAAATCGCAGATGTGACCATCCGCGCCGACAGTCTGGAAGAGCTGGTGACCTTAAAAGCCATTGCCAACGCCCTGCAAAAGCGGGTGGGCAGCAATTACCGCTTTGTCCTCAGCTTCAACTCCGCGCTCATCCTTCTGGGCGCACTGGGCATTCTGCCCCCAGCTACCAGCGCGATGCTGCATAACCTTTCCACCCTTGGCATCAGTCTGCGCAGCATGACAGACCTGCTGGAGCAGAAGCCTTTACCGTGAAAACGGAACGCCGGAGCGTCCGCAGACGCTCCGGCGTTCCGAAATTATAAATAGCTTTTCCGCTGAAAATGCCCAGAGCATAGCGGAGGGCATTCAAAATCGTCTTAGTCAAAAGGGAGGCGCTGCACGATATTGTGCGGCGGCCTCCCTTTTTTGTTTCAGATAAACCGGCAGAAGCCCAGCCAGCAGCCCAGCAGGAAGAAGAGCAGCGCCCTGCCCAGTACCGGCAGCCACGGGTGCTGGCAAAGAGCCAAATCCCACCGGTGGATGTTCTGCTTGGGGCAGGTGCCCACGCAGGCTTCACAGGCGATGCACTCCCCGCTGCGCAGACTGCTTTCCTCCAGCTTCAGGCACACCGGGCACTGCTGCTTGCAGGCATTGCAGCCCGGGATGCAGCCCTCGCTCTGCCGGTGCAGCCGTGCAAAGGGCAGCACCGGCAGCAGGGCAAACACCGCACCCATGGGGCAGAGAAACTGACAAAAGAACCGGGGCTGCACTGCCATGCCCAGCAAAATAAGCACAAGCAGCGCGATGCCCACGCCGAAGCCCTCCGGCGGCAGACGCAGTGCCGTCAGGCGGGAAAACACCTCCCACGGGCTTGCGCCGGTCAGCAGCTTTTCCTGCCGGGTCACATACAGCGCCACCAGCCCTGCCAGCAGCAGATACTTGAACTTCTGTCCCCAAAGCACCGCCCGCTCCGGCAGACGGAGCGGCTTTTTGCGGTGGAACAGCTTTTTCTGGACAAGCCCGGACAGCGCCCAGACGGCATCGCCCAAGCTGCCAAAGGCGCAGGCGTACCCGCAGAAAAACCGGTCGAACAGCAACGTGAAGCCGCACAGCCCCAGCAGGGAAAGCGTGAAGCTGTCCGCCGAGAGCACCTCGCCCGCACCGATGTGCAGGAAGAGCTGCTTTACCCCGGAAAACCCGGCCACGAATGCGCCCGGCATGGACACAAAGAAGAACAGCTGCACCCCGGCGCGCAGCCATGTACGGCGCTTTTTGTCCCGCTGACGCTGCTGCGCCGCCGTCAAAGGCTTTGCTTGTGTTTTTTCCATCATCCTGCCGCCTTTCCCAGTGCGTCCTCTACTGCACCGATGAGACCTTCTGCCGTAAGGGTAGCGCCGGAAACGGTATCCACCTCGGCAGACTGCACTGCCAGCATCTCGTCCAGCAAAGGCAGCGTCTGTTTATAGTAGGGCTTATCCTCACCGGAAGCGTCCAGCACCGCAATATCGGTCATTTTTCCGCTTTGGATGGTTACCGACACCCGGATGATATCGCCAAAACCAAAGGCGCTGCCCTCATAGGTGCCGTCCCGGTAGCCGCTCTGGCTCTGCTCTGCCTGTGCTGCGCTCTGCGCCTGCAAAACGGAAGCGTTGTAGGCTTCCACCTCGGCAATTTCCTGCTTGCGCTGGCTTACCGCCGCAGCCCGGACCAGCGCCACCTGCTGGTATTGCCACAGAATCCCCAAAATCAGCAGCAGATTCACCGCCCGGAGGAGAAAATTCTTGTATTTCATTCCGCTGCTCCTTCCGTTTCAGGTTCGGTTTCGGTCTCTTCGGGCGGCAACGCCGCCTCGGATGTCGGCAGTGCCTCCGCAGAAGATGCCGGTTCCGGTTCAGAATCGTCCGGTGTTTCTGCCGGGAAAAGCTGCTGCCACACTTCCTTGAACCACGCGGAAACAGCGCTCTTTTCCTCCGGCTGCACCACCTCCACGGTGGGTGCAGTGACCGGCGTTTCCTCGGGTTCTGCCGCTTCGGACGGCGCGGCTTCTTCTACCACTTCTTCCGAGGCTGCCTGCTCCGGGGCGGCTTCCTCCGCCGGGGCAATCGCTGCCTTCGCCAGCGCCAGCTTGACGGCGTTCAGGATGCCGGTGGAGGAGTAGGTGGCACCGGAAACGGCATCCACATTGGGGCTTTGCCCCTCCAGAATGGCGGAGATGACCCGCTTTGCCCGGGAAAGATATTCCTCCTCGTCCTCGGCGCTCAGAACCGTGATCTCCGTGATCTTATCCTCTGCCACCGTGACCTGCACTGTAATTTTGCCCTCAAAGCCTATGGCTTCGGCGGTGTAGATGCCGTCAAGGTAGGTGGAGGGTGCTGTAAATTCCTCCACCACCAGCGGTGCGGCAGGCTTCGGCTGCGGCGGCAGGGGATTGTTCACCACCTCGCCGGTCAGGGCGTTCTGCACCGCGCCCAGAATGCCCCGGCTGGTGTAGGTGGCTTCGGAAACGGCGTCCACCTCCCAGCTCTGGGCATCCACCACGGTGGTCAGAAGCCGCTTGGCGCGCCGCAGAAACTGCTTTGTCTCGTGGGAAGCGTCCAGGACCTCCACCTCCGTGATGCTGCCGTTTTCCATGGTCACCTGCACCCGGACGGCACCGCCGTAGCCCCGGGAAGAGCCGACGTAAACGCCATCGGCATAGGGCAGCTTGGGCAGGGCTTCTTCCTCCGCTTCAACGGAAGCGGCTTCCACCTGATGCTCCACCACGGCTGTCAGTTTTTCCGGCACGGCAGCCAGCACTGGCACGGTGCGGGGCAGGGCAAACAGCACGGCTGCCGCTGCCGCCACCGCTGGGAGCAGCTGCACCAGTGGCAGCAATGTGTTGCATCGTTTTTTGTTCATTCCAATTCCTCCTGACACGGAAAAGCAAGGCCGCCTGCATAAAGCAACCTTGCTTTTTTAGTGTTCTGTTTTTGCCGGATCAGGCAGCTTTCAGGTTCTGCACGGCATCGGTCAGGTGGGTCACCTGCTCCAGTGCAGCGGCCTTATACAGGGTCTCGCGGCTCAAAAGCTCCACGCTCTCGGCCAGCTCGGTCTCCAGATTGGCATAGCTGTCGGCGGTGTAAGCGGCCTTTGCCTTGCTCTGTGCCGTGGCGACCACAGCCTGCAGGGCGGCGCGGTCTGCATCGCTTGCCAGCTCGTGCTTGGCAAGGTTCTCGGCAGTGGTCTGGAACTTGACCACCGTGTCAGCGTAGCCCAGTGCACGGATGGTGATGGTCCAGTAGCCGGTGCCATCAGTGCCCTCCGGCAGCTGGCAGCGGGCGGAATCGCTCAGACCCAGCTGGATGCCCATGGACTTGTGCATCCAGTTGTCGGCTGCAAACTTGGTGCCATAGGAGGCCTTGGCGTGGGTGTAGGTGCTGTCATCGCCGTAGTAGGTCCACACCACAGACTGCATCCGGGAGCCCAGCTCGCCGTAGTTGCCGTTCAGGTCCACACGGATAAACTCGCCAAAGCTGCCCACGTCGCTGCCGCTGCGCAGGTTCACGGTAAGACCCTCAGCGGCCTTCTGGGCGGCTTCTGCCACGCCGGAACCGGTGCCGGTGTGTGCGGCAGAGAAGGTGTAGCCGTCGCCGCTCTTGGCTGCGAACTTCAGGCCGTTGGTGTTTTTGTCCACCGCAGCCGTCAGGGTGTAGGCGGTCAGGTTCTTTTCAGAGTAGCCGCCCACCAGCTGACCGCCGTTTTCCACCACGGTGTACTTGGAGCAGAAATCTGCAAGGTCGCTGGTGGCTACGCGCACCGGCACATACTTGGTGCCCAGCACCTCGTAGTGGTCCATCTGCACGGTGGAGCCGTCGGCCTTGGTAATGGTGCCGCGGTTCCAGCCCACGGTGGTGCCATCGGCCAGATGGATGGTCTTGCCATCGTCCGACCAGTGAGAAACGGTGTAGCTGCTGCCGTCCTTGGCGTAGATCACGGCAGTGCTCTGGAAGCTGCCGCGGTGCAGACCGTGGTTGACGGTAGCGCGGGAAACGGCGTCAAATGCGCCCAGATCCTGCTCCTCGTGGCTGTCCAGCTGCGCAGAGGCGGCAGTGCTGCCGGCGGCGTAGACCTTCTCGTTTGCCCAATACTCGTCCCAAGTCAGGGCAGCATAAAGATAGGTGTACTTCTTGCCCAGCAGAAAATCGAAAAAGCTGTTTTCCTCCTCGGCAGGGGCTGCTGCAAAGGCAGTGGCGGTCAGCAGGCTGAACGCCATAGCCGCTGACAGCAGCAGGGAAAGAAATTTCTTTGTTCTCATGAAAAATACTCCTTTCATCACAATGACAGAAAAGCACTGCCATATAGTTAGCTGAATCTAACATTGCGCGCAAAGAAAAACCTGCGGGGTAAAGCCCCTCAGATGGTTAGGGTAAGCTAATTGACGGAAATTAAGATAACACGCATACAAAGGGATGTCAAGAAAAAGCAGGTATGTTTATTCAAACAAACTTTTTGGGGGCAGGACAGGGAAAAGCAGTTGCGGCACGTCATCTTGTAGAGCAGTGCTTTTGCGGCTTGTACTCTGCCCCCTGCGGGCAAAAGAAAAAGCGACGACCCGTGCAGGTGGGTCATCGCTTTTCTCGTCCCTTGCGGGACAGGCAGGGTAAATGATAAGAAGGTAAATGAAGAAAATAGCAAGGTAAAAACAAAGGCATATACGGAGCCGAAGTTGCCGCTCCAAAGAGAAGATGTATCCAAGTTTCGCTTTTGTTGGATACAACATACCACTTTAGAACAGAAATTGCAAGAGGTTTTTTAAAATTTCTCCCCAAAAATACGCGGGAAATCGCATTTTTGTAGAAACGCACAAATTTTACGGAAAGTTCCCAGCAAACTGACGAACAAGCATAAAAACGGAAAGCCTGCCGGAAAACCGTGCAGGATACCTTTATAAAACCGGCAGGCAATGGGAGATAGGCATGGAAAGCTGATTTTCGCGGGATGTAGCCTGCACCGCTTTACAAGCAGCCGGTGGTGTGTTAAGATGGACACATCTGCTGCAACCGGAAGAATGCACGCGCCGGACAGCGGCGGCGTACCGGGAAAAGTGCCCGGTGCCGGGAGGGGAGAAACGAATGACAAAGCTACTGCATGGCAATGAAAAAAACAGCCTGAACGGCGGACGGGAGCCGCTGTTCAGCCAGAAGGAACTGCTGGTGCTGGCCGTTCCGCTGCTGGTGGAGCAGCTGCTGGAAGTGACGGTGGGCATGGCCGACACCATGATGGTGTCCCGCTGCGGCGAGGCAGCCATTTCCGGCGTCAGTCTGGTGGATATGATCAATAACCTTATCATCGTGCTGTTTGCGGCGCTGGCTACCGGCGGCGCGGTGGTGGTAAGCCAGTATCTGGGCGCAAAAGAGCGCGGGAATGCCGACAAAAGCGCCGGTCAGCTGCTGCTGCTCAGCGGCTTGTCCGGTGTGGTGATCGGTGCGGTATGCTTTGTGCTGGCCCGCCCCATGATCCGGCTGTTCTACGGCTCTATTGATACCGACGTGCTGGACGCGGGCGTGAAGTATTTGCAGATCATCGCCCTCAGCTACCCGTTTCTGGCGTTGTACAACGGCGGCGCGGCACTGTTTCGCAGCATCGGCAACTCCAAGATCTCCATGCAGATCAGCTTTCTGATGAACATCATCAACATCGTGGGCAACGCGGTGTGCATCTTCGGCTTCAAAATGGGCGTGGACGGCGTAGCGTGGCCCAGCGTGGTGTCCCGCGTGGTGGCTGCGGCGCTGATCCTGCGCAAGTGCTACCGGGAGGATGCGGTGCTTACCGTGCCCAAGACCCTGCGGCTGGACGGCGGCATGGCAAAGCGCATTCTGGGTATCGGTATCCCCTCGGCCTTTGAGAACAGCCTGTTCGAGGCCGGACGCATTCTGGTGGTGAGCATGATCTCCACCTTCGGCACGGTGCAGATCGCAGCCAACGCCGTGGCCAACAATCTGGACGGCATGGGCGTCATCCCGGGCAAGGCCATCAGTCTTGCCATGATCACGGTGGTGGGGCGCTGCATCGGTGCCGGCGACCACGAGCAGACCGTTTACTACACCCGCAAACTGCTGCTGTGGGCTTACATTACCATGGGGCTTTCCAACGGGGCGATCCTGCTGTTCCTCCGGCAGCTGGTGGGCATCTATGCCCTTTCCGGCGAGACCATGGAGCTGGCCATCACGCTGGTCACCATCCACGCGGGCTGCGCCATCATCTTCTGGCCGCTGTCCTTCGTGCTGCCCAACGCCCTGCGCGCGGCAAACGACGTGAAATTTACCATGGTGGTGTCCATCCTCAGCATGGCCTGCTGGCGGCTGGGCTTCAGCTATCTGCTGTGCGTCCGCATGGGCTGGGGCGCTGTGGGTGTGTGGGTGGCTATGGTCATCGACTGGACCTGCCGCGTGACCTGCTTTGTGCTGCGCTTCCGCAGCGGCGCATGGAAAACAAAATATCAGGCATAACAATAAGGAGAAAAGCATGAAACTGATCAGCTGGAACGTGAACGGCCTGCGCGCCTGCCTGACCCACGGCTTTGCCGAGAGTTTTGCCGCGCTGGACGCGGACATCTTCTCGGTGCAGGAGACCAAGATGCAGCCGGGACAGGCAGATTTTGCGCCGGAGGGCTACACCGAATATACCTACTCTGCTGAGAAAAAGGGCTATTCCGGCACGGCCTGTTGGTGCAAAACAGCACCGCTGGCGGTGACCACCGGCATCGGGCTGGAACAGCATGACCACGAGGGGCGGGTGCTGACGCTGGAATACCCCGGCTTTTATCTGGTAAACTGCTACACCCCCAACAGTCAGGACGGGCTGAAGCGGCTGGACTACCGCATGGAGTGGGAGGACGCCTTCCGGGCGTACCTGCTGGCACTGGACGCAAAAAAGCCGGTGATCCTGTGCGGCGATTTGAACGTGGCGCACACCGAGATGGATATCAAAAACGCTAAGACCAACCGCATGAGCGCAGGCTTTACCGATCAGGAGCGCGCCAAGATGACCGAGCTGCTGGCGGCAGGTTTTGCGGACAGCTTCCGGGTGGTGCACCCGGACGAGGTGAAGTACAGCTGGTGGAGCTACCGCTTCCACGCGCGGGAAAAGAACGCGGGCTGGCGCATCGACTATTTTATCGTTTCCCGGCGCATTGCAGACCGCATCCGCGCCGCCGAGATCCACAACGAGATCTTTGGCTCCGACCATTGCCCGGTGGAGCTGCAGATCGACCTGTAATATAAGGAGAAGCCAATGCTGAAAAATTATCTTCTGATCTTCCTTATCTCCATGGTGCCCATCATTGAGCTGCGCGGAGCTATCCCCATCGGGCTGGGCATGGGGCTGCCGGTGCTGCCCACCTACCTTTTGTGCGTACTGGGCAACATGATCCCGGTGCCCTTCATCTACCTGTTCGCCCGCAAGTTCCTCATCTGGGGCTACCACAAGCCCCTTATCGGCCCCATCTGCCGCTTTTGCATCAACAAGGGCGAAAAGGGCGGCCGCGCACTGGAGGCCAAGGCAGGCAAGGGCCTGACCGTGGCACTGCTGCTGTTCGTGGGCATCCCGCTGCCGGGCACCGGTGCGTGGACGGGCACGCTGGCAGCCTCCATTCTGGATATGAAATTCAAGGACGTGTTGATCGCCTGCATGGGCGGTGTGCTGCTGGCGGGCATCATCATGGGCTTGGCAAGCGCCGGGCTGCTGGGTGCGCTCAGCGGGCTGTTTGCGGCAGGCTGACAAAACGCGGACGCTTTTGTCGTGAAAAATGCCGGTAGCTTTTCCGCCCGGAGTGTGTTAAACTGGGTAACAGTTGTGAAAACCGGGATCTGCTCCCGGTCAGAAAGGACGTTATAGAACATGGATCAGGCACTGAATCAGAAAATTGACGCATACATTGCGGAAAACAAGGAGCAGCTGCTGCAGGACATTGCAGCGCTGGTCGCCATCGACAGCGTGGAGGGCACCCCGGAGGAGGGCGCACCCTTCGGCGCAGGCCCTCGGGCCGCGCTGGACAAGACGCTGGAACTGGCAGCAGGCATGGGCTTTGCCACCCGCAACTGCGAAAACTACATCGGCTATGCCGAGCTGGCCGGTGCAGACCCGGAAAAATATCTGGCCACCATCTGCCATGTGGACGTTGTGCCCGTGGGCAACGGCTGGACGGCAGACCCCTTTAAGATGCGCATTCAGGACGGCTGGCTGCTGGGCCGCGGCGTCTCGGACGATAAGGGCCCGATGATCGTTACTCTGTACGCGCTGAAGTTCCTCAAGGAGCAGGGCTACCAGCTGCGCTACCCCATCCGTGCCATCGTGGGCGATAACGAGGAGACCCACATGAACGATGTGAAGTACTATCTGGAAAACTACCCCGCCCCGGTGTTCTGCTTTACCCCGGATGCGGAGTTCCCGGTGTGCAACGGCGAAAAGGGCCACTTCGGCGGCAAGATCGTCAGCCCGGTGTGCAACGGCGTCATTGCAGAGTTTGAGGGCGGTGTTGCCAACAACGCGGTGCCGGATCGCGCCAGCGCACTGGTCAAGACCGATATCCGCAAGCTGAAGAACGCCCCCAACATCACGCTGGAGCCGGAAGGGGACGGCGTGCGGGTGCGCGGCTGGGGCAAGTCCGGCCACGCCGCCATGCCGGAGGGCACGGTGAACGCCATCGGTCTGGTGGCGGATTATCTGCTGGATAACGGCCTGTGCAACGACGCCGAGCGCGCTTATCTGGAGGCACTGCACAAGCTGCACAGCTCCACCGCAGGCACCGGCCTTGGCATCGACTGCGCCGACGGCCCCTTCGGCCCGCTGACCATCATCGGCGGCCGCATCTATATGGAGGACGGCAAGCTGGTGCAGACCATCGACAGCCGCTTCCCCACCTGCACCAACGGCGAAAAGCTGACCGCACAAATCACCGCTGCGCTGGGCGAGGGCGCAAAGCTGGAGGATGTGGATGCTGCCGAGCCGTTCTATATCGCAGCCGACAGCCCTGCCATCCGCGCCTGCATCGACACCTACAACGAGGTGACCGGCGAGAATGCCACCCCCTTCACCATGGGCGGCGGCACCTATGCCCGCCACTTCCCCTATGCCGTCAGCTTCGGCCCGGAGCATGAGGATGTGAAGCTGCCGGAGTTCGGCGGTCCGATGCACGGCGCTAACGAAGCTGCCCCCATCAACAAGCTGCTGGAGGCTGTCAAGATCTACATTCTGGCGCTGCTGCGTCTGGAAGAGATCGATTTCTGAGGTACGGCATGAACGTGCTTGTCATTGACGGGCAGGGCGGGGGACTGGGTCGCCAGCTGGTGGCTGCCCTCAGCGCCCAGTGCCCGGACATCCGGCTGGTGGCCGTGGGCAGCAACAGCGTTGCCGCGCAGGCCATGCACAGGGCCGGGGCTCAGCGCGCCGCCACCGGTGAGAATGCCGTGGTGGTGAACTGCCGCAATGCGGATATCATCGTGGGACCCATCGGCATCGTCATTGCAGACGCGCTGCTGGGGGAGATCACCCCCGCCATGGCCACGGCAGTGTGCCAGAGCAGCGCCACCCGGGTGCTGATCCCGGTGAACCACTGTGAAAACTATATCGTGGGTGTGCCGGAGCAGCCTATCAGCGATCTGGTGGCCGCTGCGGTGCAGAAGGTGAAAGCTCTCTGCGCCGGGGAAGGCTGCGGAAAAAGGGTTTATTGAAAATGCCCTCCGCTTGCGCTCTGGGCATCTTCAGCGGAAAAATATCTTATAATAGAGCAACAGCGGACAGCCTGCGGGCTGTCCGCTGTTGCATTTTCACGGAAAGGGTCCAAGAGGAAAACTTGATCTGTCTGTGCTTGTTTCCTGCGGAAACAGCCGCACAGCCGGGAAACAGGCCACTTCTTCATTGTGCCCGCTCCAGTGAAAAGGCAAGTCGGAAAATCCCGCAGGATTTTCCGACTTGCATCTAAAGAATATAAATTCCTTGAATAATGCCCAGAGCGCAAGCGGAGGGCATTCTGAATCGTTACGACTTCTGTCGTGCGGCGATCTGCGCTGCTGTGGGCGGGGTGTCGCCCTGCGCAGCGTTTTCCAGCGCGCCGAGACGGCGGTCCAGATCGGTCAGGCGCTGGGCTACGATATCCGGCAGATCCTGCTGATCCAGATCGTCCGCCGGGCAGCACTTGATATTGCCGACGCGGACGATCTCCGCGGGTACACCGACGGCAGTGGCGTTGGCGGGCAGGTTCTTCAGCACAACGCTGCCCGCGCCGACGCGGACGTTGTCACCGATGTAGACCGGGCCCAGCACCTTCGCGCCCGCGCCGATCAGCACATTGTCGCCCAGCGTCGGATGGCGCTTGCCGGTGTCCTTGCCGGTACCGCCCAGGGTGACGCCGTGGTAGATCGTGCAGTTGTCGCCGATCTCCGTCGTCTCACCAAAGACGATGCCCATACCGTGGTCGATAAAGAGCTTGCGCCCGATCTTGGCGCCGGGGTGGATCTCGATGCCGGTCAGGTGGCGCGCCAGCTGACTGACAAAACGGGCCAGGAAATAACACCGGTGGTTGTACAGAAAATGTGCGATCTTGTGCGTGACCAGCACATGAAAGCCGGGGTACAGGATGATGACCTCCGCCACATTGCGCGCGGCGGGGTCTTTATCGCGGATATTTTTTGCATCTTCCCAAAGGCCCATAGTTCGTTCCTCTTCCTATTTACCATACTTATTATAAATATACCACAAAGCCGGACAAAGTGCAATGCTGTACGCGCCGCGCGCGGATTTTTGCGGATTTTGTCAAATCCTCCAAAAGTCAGCGCAAAAATCTATAAAATCCTTACTTTTGCAAAAAGCCCGTTTGCATTGACACCGCCGCCCTTGCATGGTACAATAAGTAAAACGTAGGTAAAGTCATAGGAAGGAGTGTGCCGGGATGATGCGTTTTATTTCTGTCTTTAAAAATCACGGTACAGTGTTCTTTCCTGTCGCCGCTTTGTGTATGACTTTTTGACTTTTCCCTTTTTGGGAAAAGTTTTTTTTTGCCCATGCGCGGCTTAGAGGCGCATGGGCAAAAAAACAACCGCGTACAGCGGTTGTTCCGCAATTTACGTCCGCGAACGCGGACAATGAATTTGGTAGAAACTATAGGGAGGTTCCCACCATGCTGATTCGCAACGCAAAGGACAGCGCGGGCAAGGCCATTGAGGTCTGGCTGCGCGACGGAAAAATTGCCGCTGTCGGTCTGGGGCTGCTTGTCCCGGAAGGGGAGGAGGTGCTCGACGCGAAGGGCCGCACGGTCCTGCCCGCCTTCATCGACACCCACTGCCACTGGCGCACCCCCGGCTTTGAGTACAAGGAGGACATCTCCACCGGCTCCGCCGCGGCTGCCGCGGGCGGGTACACCTTCGTCAACCTGATGCCCAATACGAAGCCGGTCTGCTCCAGTGCCGAGATCGCCCACGCCGTCGAGGCTGAGGCCGCCCGCGTCGGCCTGTGCGACGCAAACCAGACCGTCTCCATTACGAAGGATTTCGACGGCAAAACGCTGGATCATCTGCTGACCCTGCCCGAGGACATCAAGTTCATCACTGAGGACGGCAACGGCGTCATGAACAACGCCGTCATGGCCCGCGCGTTCGCGATTGCCACCGAGCGCGGCCTGACTATCATGTCCCAC
>OGGU01000769.1_pt1 | contig 22705 bp, 21 predicted proteins | sample 1571241 | NCBI WGS metagenome assembly OGGU01 (sample SAMEA2581934, study PRJEB24529) | metagenome | biome: Human gut stool | place: China | collected 2011
AAAAAGTTTGGTACAAAAGCCCTCTGAATACGGATAAAGGGTAGGAGGTGTTTTTTCGGACAGACAAAATACAGACAGGAAAAATGAACACGAACAAAGGAGGACAACATGAAAGAATCAAACTACAAAAGCTATGACGAACTGCCGCTGTTCCTGAACGCGGCGACAGTAGCGAAAGTGCTGGGCATAGCGCCGTCCAGTAGCTACGAGCTGATGCACGAGAAAGATTTCCCCGCGCTGCGAATCGGGAATCGGATCGTCGTTCCGAAGGAAGCATTCATCCAATGGGTGGAGCAGCACACGGGAGGAACTGAGTGAAGCGAAATCTCTGGCCGACACGCGATTCGGTCAAGGACTACTTCCCGCTGCCGAAAGAAATTTTCTCGCTGGGTCTGAGCGCGGCAGAGATCGCAATCTACGCCTACCTTCTGTTCTGCGAAGATCGGCAGACTTTCCAATGCTGGACAAGCTACCGAAAAATCGGTGAAGCGGTTGGGCTGAGTCCGAACACGATCCGCAAGTACGTTCGATCGCTCGAAGAACGCGGACTGATCGTCACCGAGCCGACAACCGTTACAACGAAAGACGGACGAACTCGGAACGGAAACCTGCGCTTCACGATATGCCCGATTCAGGCGGCGTTCCAACAGGACTATGACTGGCAAATGCGGAAGCTGGACGAGGACGCCGCAAGGCAGAAATACGCCGGTCTGATGGAGAACACAGGTTGAGCAGACAGCCGAAACAGCGCAGCCCGCCGTCGCGCCCGTATCGGCGGTTTGTGCCGCTTTTGCCGCACAGCCAAGCGCGTACCCGCCGGAAGACTCAAAACCGCACGTTGCACCGCCGTGCGGGAGCGTTGCGGAAATGGTAAACGCAGAAGAAAGACGCCTGCAGGCGGATTTCGGCAGAGGGAGAAGCCGCAAGCGGCGAAGTAGCAGGAGAAAGGCCTGACGCTTTTCTGCGTCCGGCCGGCCACTTCTGCCCGCAGTGCGGGCAGTTTCGGGGGATAAAAATGGCGCTTTTTTGCGGCTGTCAAAAGTGGAATGACGCTGTTAATGCCCAAAAGCCGCAAAACGCCAGTAAAATCAAGGACATTTTTGACGCTATTACAATTTCAGGAGGGTTTGAACATGAAAACAGAAGAACGAAGCCGCCACACAGTTTGGATGGAAGATACAGTTTGGCAGCGGGTGCAGGAACACTACAAAAGCGACGGATGCAGCACGCAAAACGAATTCATTGCAAAAGCAATTCTGTTTTACTGCGGCTATTTGCAGAGCGAATATGCCGGAGACTTCCTGCCGAAAATCCTTGGAGAAACGCTCGAAGCCATCCTCAGTATGTTTGGTGACCGCATCGGCAAGCTGCTTTTGAAACAGGCTGTTGAGCAAAACATCTGTAATCATATCATTGCGTCGGATACAGACATTGATGCAGCAACATACCAGAAAATGCGCGGCATGAGCTATCAGGAGGTGCTGCAGACAAACGGTCAAATCTCGTTCCCGGAGGTTCTGCGTCAGCATAATCGGCTTTGAGTTTACAGAGAAAAGCAGCTTGCAAGACCTAAAGAGTGCAAGCCGCCTCTTTAAGAAAATGCTTCTTCTTATACCCGAATATTTTTTACTTTTCAGATCCTGCAAGTGCTGCCAAGTTCAGGTGTCACCGTCAAAGAAAAACACCTGCTCCAGATGCGGCTGTGCGCCGCTCTTTGGGTCCTGTTCCATACGGATTACATCGTGCATGTATGCGCGCCAGTGTGCGCTGACAGGCGCATTCTTCTGTACGGCAAGCGCTGTTTGCAGATCGTCACATTCGTAATAGCCGAAAAGCGTATCGCCCGTCTGCCAGATTGAATAGTTCCGGATACCGGCGCGGCGGAACATCTCCAGCATCTCCGGCCAGATCTCGTCATGACGCCTGCGGTATTCTGCTATTTTTCCGGGCAGAACAGCAGCCTTCCACGCATATCGCTCCATTTTTCTCCTCCTTGCTGCCCTATGGGCAGAAAACTTTACCGGTCGACCAGAGACAGGCACCGCATGTCGGTGCTTCTCCGAGAAAACAGTCACAGAGATTTGCTTCCCGATCCTCGCAGCCCCAGCAATCCATGCAAAACGGGAAGTAAAACGTTCGCACACGGTGGCGGAAGGCGGCATAGTCGGCGCTGTTCCAGCAGTCACACAGCGGTGTCTGCAGAATATTTCCGTATGCAAAACGCCGGATGGTTCGTTTTTGCTCATATAAATAGGTGTGGCAGCCGTGCAGCAGCTGCATGCAGGGCGCAACGTCGCCGTCCCAGCGGATGAAAACAGCGCGGCGGCTGACAAATGGGCAGGTATGCGGTGCGGCAGCCGCGGACGGCTCGCCAAGCCGCCGCATCCGCCCGACCGGAATATCCCGGTCAAAGAGTGCAAGCAGTTTCTCCTTTTCTACCGGCGCGCCGGGAATCATATGGCTGAGGTTGATGCAATCGACGTTATACCGATCACAGAATGTATTGATCTTCTCTAATTGGTCGAGGTTTTCCGGTGTGATGACAAAGGTTACGCCGAGGCGCGTCTGTGTGCCGGCGCGGGCGCGGTTGAAATGCTCCAAATTCTTCAGAATTGTCGCAAAGCGACTGCCAAGCTGAATGCGTTCATAGGCTGCGGCCTCAAATCCGTCCATGGAAACCCACAATTCGGACAGTCCGGCCTGTACCAGCTGCGCAGAAAGCGCTTCGGTCAGCATCGTTCCGTTTGTGACCATCGACCGCCGCAGCGGCGTGAGCGAGGCGACCATCTGCACGATCTGCGGGTGAAACAGCGGTTCTCCCATTCCACCGAAAAACACCTCTTCGACGCTGGGCATCTGCAGAATCTGATCGCGCGCGGCACAGAAGCATTCGTCCGTCATATGGTCGAGACGTTCATTGATCCATCCATGACGGAAGCAGATCTTACAGTGAAGGTTGCACAGCGTTGTCGGCTCCAGATAGACCTTCTGCGGCAGATCCGCCTCCGGCGTTTCATGCAGGTAAAACATCGGTTCAAGTATATCCATTGTGAATCCTCATTGTACAGACGGCGCGCCCGCAAGCGGGCGCGCCGTTTTTTCGTCTTGCGCTTTTTTACAGCTTCCGCTTCAGCGAGCCGCCCTTGATCGCATCGATGGAGATCGAGAGAATCAGGACAAGGCCGATCACAATATCCTGCCAGTAGGAGCCGATGGAGTTCATCGTCATGCCGTTTTGCAGCACGGCCAGAACCATCGAGCCGAGGAAGGTGCCGAAAATCGTACCCTTGCCGCCGGTCAGTGCTGCGCCGCCGAGAATAACGGCTGACAGCGCCGTCATGTTGTAGTTTGCGGCTGCAGCGGGAATACCTGCACCGGTCTGCGCCGAGAGCAGCACGCCGGAGATGCCCGCCATCAGGCCGTTGAGCAGATAAATCTTGAAGCGCATGCCGTTGACCTTAATGCCGGACAGGAAGCTTGCCTGCGGATTGCCGCCGATCAGGTAGACATTCCGGCCAAAAACCGTGTACTTGGAAATCAGATGGAAGATGATGTACGAAAGCGCCATGATCCACAGCGACATCGGCACACCCAGCACATAGCCGCGACCGATGAATTTATATGCTGTATCGGAAATAGTGATGGACATACCGTCGGAGAGCAGGAACGCAAGCCCACGGAAGGTCTGCATCGTCGCGATGGAGGTGATAAAGGCGTTAAGCTTGAGAACGGTAATAAAGAAGCCGTTGATCGCGCCGCACAGCACGCCTGCGCCGAGCGCTGCCAGCACCGTGATCGCCCAGTTCTGTCCGCTGCTGGAAACCAGTGCTGCGACCATGCCGACGACGGCGATCTGTGAACCGACCGAGATATCGATCATGCCGGAGATATTGACGAATGTGACAGAACATGAGATGCACCCAACGATTGCGGCGTACAGGCCGATGCTCATGAAGTTGCTGAGCTTGACAAAGTTTTTATTCAGCAGGGAAAACAGGATGATTTCGACCAGCAATGCGCAGATCACCGTCAGCAATGAGGACATATCACCCATTTTCGCCGCGAGTTTTGTTTTCTGTTTCATGAATTATCCTCCGATTGCATATTTTACGACCAGCTCCTGACTGGCCTCCGCGGCGTCGATCATGCCGGAAATTTTTCCCTCAAACATGACCATAATCCGGTCGGACATGGCCAGCAGCTCCGGCATTTCCGATGTGATGATAATTACGCACTTTCCCTCTGCCACAAGACTGTCGAGAATCTTGTAGATTTCAGCCTTTGCACCGACGTCGATTCCGCGTGTCGGCTCATTGAGAATCAGCACATCCGGCTGAAGCTCCAGCCACTTTGCCAGAACGACCTTCTGCTGGTTGCCGCCCGAGAGCGATTCGACAATGGTTGCGCCGGACGGCGTTTTTGTGGAAAGGCTCTTGATCCACTTGTCGCATACCGTACGGTCATGCGGCTTATTGACGAACATCTGACGGCTCTTGCTGTAATAGGCGGCCATGGTGTTGACCGCGACCGACTGATTGAGAATCAGACCCTCGGTTTTACGCTCTGCCGGAACATAAGCAATACCTGCCTTGATTGCGTCGAGCGGCGTGCGGATTGTAAGCCGTTTGCCTTTTAGACAGACCGTTCCGCCAAGCAGCAGATCCTGCCCAAAGATCGCAGAGCCGATCTGCTGGTGTCCGGAACCCATCAGGCCGTAAATGCCGAAGATCTCGCCGCGCTTTGCGGAGAAGCTGACATCGTGCAGCACATCGGTTCGCAGATGGGACACCTCAAGGATCGTGTCGCCGATCTGTGCAGACTGTTTCGGGTACATATCGGTCAGATCACGGCCGACCATGCGCGAAATGAGCATCTGCCTCGTTGCGTCCCGGATCATCAGCTCACCTGTCACGCAGCCGTCACGCACGACGACCACACGGTCGGCGACCTCAAACAGCTCGTCGAGCTTGTGCGAAATATAGAAGATCGACACGCCTTCCGAGGCTGCCTTATGAATAAACTGAAACAGGTGCTCTGTTTCCACATCGTTCAGCGCAGACGTCGGCTCGTCCATAATGAGAACCTTCACATCGTCCGAAATGACCTTTGCAAGCTCAATGAGCTGCTTCTGCGCGACTGAGCAGCTTCCAATCTGCATCTTGGGGTCCAACTCAAGACCGACCAGCTTCATGATTTCGGCAGAACGGCGATACATCGTCTTGTAATCTACGACCCCGTGCTTTTTCGGGATATTGCCCATGAAAATGTTTTCGGCGATCGATACGGTCGGAACGTAGTTCAGCTCCTGGTGGATGACGCCGATACCGGCCTGACGCGCCTGAAGCGGAACCTCGAAGCGCACGTCTCTGCCGCCCATTCTGATGATGCCGGAATCCGGCTGGTACACGCCGGAGAGCACCTTGATGAGCGTTGATTTGCCTGCGCCGTTTTCGCCCAGCAGCGCAACGACCTCACCTTTATGGATGGTGATGTCGACATTGCTCAGCGCCTTGACGCCGGGAAAGGATTTATTGATCCCGTGCGCCTCCATGACGATCTCGTCGGAAACGCGGCGATCACTTTTTGAATAGTGTTTTACCAAACTGTTCACCTCAATCTAACTCGGTTGCGGCACACGGCCATACGGGCCCGGATGCACCGGAAAACGTGTGGGTAGTCTGTCCCTTTCGGAACAGACTACCCACAAAATTGATTGGAATGCCGCGTTTAGCTGATCTTGTTCCAGGGCAGATCATCCACCGGGTAATACTCGGCGATGTTGCTCCAGTCGATGGAGGCCAGCATTGCGTTGTTCTTCTCGGCCAGCGTTCCGGTTTCGCGGTACTGCTCGATAAGCGTACAGACCTGATCACCATAGAGCTCGGGGAAGCAGGCGACGCTGGAGATCCAGGACTGTTCGCCCTTGGATTCATACATCGGGTCGACAAACTGTGCGCCGACGCCTGCGGAGAAGATGCGGATGTCCCATTCGCGGTTTGCCGTAACCGCGGCGGCATACGCGCCGGTGGCGGGGTTTTCGTTGATGGTGAAGATGGCGATCTTATGCGTGTCGGGATGTGCCGTCAGGAAGCTGGCAAACATGCTCTGCGCCTGCGCGGTATCGCCGCCGGCCTCAATCTCAACGGTTTCGCCGATCTTGATGCCGGCCTCATTCAAAGAGGTGACTGCCTCGCGGCAGCGTTTCTGCACTTCGTCGCCGGAGGCGATCTGCGTGAACAGCACGACGTAATCGACTTCGCCGTCCCAGTTTTCCTTGATATAGTTGGCGCCATATTCGCCGCTGAGGCGGCCCATCTCGCCGGAGTCAATGCCAAAGAACGGCGCGTCGCCCAGCGCGATATCCACAGCCAGAACCGGGATGTCTGCCTCGTTGAAGGTGTCAAGGATCGCGCCTGCAACGGACTGGTCGACGTTCAGGTCGACGACGAAGTCCACCTCATTGTTGACCAGGATCTGCGCGTTGGTAACGGCAGTCTGTCCGTCGGAGTTGTTGTCCACATACGTCAGTGTCCAGCCTCTGGCCGCGCACGCTTCTTCGAAGCCCATCTTGACCAGCTTGCCGAATGTTGCTTTTTCATTGATGTTTGCGAGGCCCAGATTGAAGGGCTTTGCCTCTTCCGCGGACTGCTCAGCAGTGGGCGTTTCGGCGGAGGGTGTTTCTGCTGCGGGTGTTTCTGCGGGAGCCTTTGCCGCACATGCGGCCAGGCTGAGTACCAGCAGAGCTGCCAGGATCAGTGCCAATGCCTTTTTCATTGTTTTCGTTTCCCCCTATTTTTTTAGCTCGCCGATTCCGGCTGCATATTCTCTCTGCGGATCGGGAAATGGAGCCGGCCTGCTGCAGGTGGGTTTCTGCGCCGCGCCGGTTGAATATGCCCGCAGGAATCAACTGCCGTAAATTTTGACACATAATCGGATAAAATTCAATCGTTTTTGTGCAAAATGATATACAATCGCATTTTATGAGAGATTTCCGAATTGTTTTCCGGCCGTTTTCTGCAATAATAATACTTGAAGCATACTGTGCGCAGCCCAAATGCGCATGGGTGCAAATCTCGCAGCGCAAAGGCCGCTGCAAATAGGGGGAAATTCTATGGTAACATCGGAAGGCGTCAAGCGCCTTGCAAAACAGCTGGGCGCTGACCTGTGCGGCATCGCGTCCATGGATCGCTTTGAGGGCGCGCCCAAAGAACAGGATCCACGCTACATCCAGCCCACTGCAAAAAGCTGCATTGTGCTTGCGTTCCGCATTCCGCGCGGCTATCTGCGCGGCATTGAAGAGGGCACCTTCTTCTCTACATATACGGCGATGGGCTATGCCGGTATCAATGAGGTTTTCGGCCCGATCGTGCTGCGCGAGCTGTGCTGCTATCTTGAGGACGAGGGCTACGAGTCCGTTCCGCTGCCCAATATTTATCTGCGCCCCAGCGTCTATTTCGACAAAGAGCCGGACGATCCCTCTGTATCTGTTCCGGTTTCGCCTGACAAGCCCTTCCCGGATGTTATGATCGACCAGCGTGTGGCGGCATATGCCGCAGGTCTTGGTGAGTATGGCTACAGCAAGGTGTTCCTGACGCCGGAATTCGGCCCGCTTCAGCGCTTCGCATGTCTGCTGACGACGGCCGAGCTGGAGCCGGATCCGATCTTTGAGGGGAAGATCTGCGACCACTGCAAGTCCTGTGCCCGCGCCTGCACCGGCCATGCCATTTCCATGACAGAAATGGATCACATGACCATTGCGGGCCATGACGTGTCGTTTGCAAAGCTCGATCTGAAGGCCTGCTCGATCGCGTACCGCGGCGGCGACCCGGATTACAACCCGTTCCTTGCCACCGGCGTCAAGCCCGAGGACTACAACCAGCTCTGGATGGGCAGCCCCGTTCTGGAGCAGTCTACCGGCATTGAGCTTTACATGCGGCACGGCAGCGCGCTGGAGGGCGCGCGAGGCTGTATGCGCGAGTGCTATAACCATCTGGAAAAGACAGGCCGTCTGACGAAGAAGTTCACGACGCCGTTCCGCGAAAAGGGCTTCAAGCACTGGAAGATCGACCGGTCTCTCTATCCTGACGTTGTCGTCGGCTCGAAGAAGAGTAACGACCGCACGCTTCTGTAAGGGGAAGGCATATGAAGTTTTCGGTTGGCTATCAGCTGCCTGACGAATACGATTCCATTGCCGAGCTTGCGCAGGATTACCGGGACAGCATTTCCAGCGTCTATTATTCTGCGCCCGGCCACGCCAGCGCGCGCTCCATGATCGATCCCGAGGCTGCGTCCATCATGGAGGAGGAACTTTCTTTCCTGCATGGGCTTGGCATCGGACTTGTGATGCTGTATAATGCAAACTGTTATGGAGATGATGCTGTCTCGCCGGAGTTCGGCGCGCAGATCTGCCGCGATGTCGGCCATGCTGCCGAAACGCTTGGCCTGCGCGATATTACGACGACCTCGCCGTTTGTCGCGAAAACGGTCAAGGCCGCGTTCCCCGAAATTCGCGTGACCGCCTCGGTCAATATGTGGATCGGCACGGAGCAGGCCATGGAATATCTCGGCGACCGCTTTGACGGCTACTATCTCCAACGTGAATATAACCGCGATTTCGCAAGGATCCGCCGCCTGAAGGGCTGGTGCGACACACACGGGAAAACACTGCGTATACTGGCAAATTCAGGCTGCCTGTACAGCTGCCCGTTCCATACCTTCCATGACAACATGGTCGCCCATGAGGCGCAGCTGTGCCGGAAGGAAAACGGCATGGGCCGGTATCCCAGTCCCTGCTGGGAGATGATGTACCAGCTGGACGTGCCACATGCCGCAGCCGTATTTCTGCAGGAAAGCTGGATCCGTCCGCAGGATACTGCCGCTTATGAGCCGTATTTTTCAGAGATGAAGCTGGCGACGCGCATGCACACCAGCCCCCGGCGTGTTCTGGGCGCGTATGTGCGCGGACGGTACAGCGGCAATCTGCTGGATCTGACGGAGCCAAGCTATTCCCGCCGCTTCGACCGCTATATCCTCGACGCCACACGCTTTCCAAAGGACTGGTTCGAGCGGACGACCGGCTGCGCCAAGAACTGCGAAAGCTGCGGCTACTGTCTGCATGCGGCGCAGGAAATGCTGGTTGAAAAACGGAAGCTGGAACGTCAATTCCTTTCTGAGTGACCAGCTGCGCTTTGCCTCGGAAAGGAGAATGCCTGCCATGTCAACTGTCTATCGGGCCTGTGAGTGGATTCCGTCCAACGCCTTTATCTATTCTCATGCACGCAACCGCGATCTGAATCCGGAGCTCCACTCGCATGATTTTTTTGAAATCGTGTATCTGTTTGGCGGCAGTGCATTTCATAAATACAACCAGTCCCTGACGGAGATGAGAGCCGGCGAGGTCATGATCCTGCGGCCGGGCGACACGCATATTCTGTTTCGCAAGAGCGCAGAGCTGGATCTGTACAGTATCTCCGCAACAACGGAGCAGATGCAGCCGCTCCTTGCGGCGTACTGCGTAAGCGATACCATCTGCGCCGGCGCAGATCCGTTCATCTTCTCGCTTGGACAGCAGAAATACAATATTACGCGCCTCTTTGAAGGTCTGTCCAGTCTGAACAAGGAGCAGCAATACGCGCATCTGCGCGTGATCCTTGGCATGACGATCCATGCGCTCGTTCTTTCGCACGGGCGGGAGCGACAGATGTGGCTGGAAAACACGCTTCAGCAGATGAACAGCACCGAAAACCTGACGGAGGGTGTTCCGGCCATGCAGCGTCTTTGCAATCTCAGCCATGCGCAGCTTTGCCGCGTCATGAAAAAGCAGACCGGCAAAACGCCGCAGCAGTATGTGCGGGAGTTGCGCCTCCTGCGTGCATATGATCTGATCCAGAGCACCGACCTGCCGTTTGAGGATGTTGCAAACGCCGTTGGCTACTTCAGCTTCAGCCATTTTTCCACAACCTTCAAGGAGCGCTTCGGCCTGACGCCCGCTGCGCTCCGCAAGCGGAACATGGCCATTTTGTGACCGCCATATGAGAAGATCCCGGCTGCATGCCCGCAGCCGGGATGTTATGTATTTCCGATCAATTGTGGAACTGCCGTCTGATATGCTTTACCTGCGCGGTTCGGATGCCGAAGGGAAAAGCGTCTGCTCCACATACATGCACAGCGCGTGATAGACCGGCAGATGCAACTCCTGCACACGATAGGTTTCGCTTTCCGGCACGCAAATGCAGACGTCGCATACCGCGTGAAGCACGCCGCCATCCGCGCCGCTGAGCCCGAGAACGGAAAGTCCGAGACCCTTTGCAACCTGCGCGGCGGCAATCACATTTTTGGCGTTCCCGGAGGTGCTGATGCACAGGAGCACGTCGCCCGCCGCTCCATAACCGAGCACCTGCTGCGCAAAGCAGAGTTCCGGCTCAATGTCATTACAAACCGCCGTTGTCAGCGCGCCCTCTTCGCCAAGCGCGATCGCCGGAAGCGCCATTTGCAGCTTCTGCAGATATTGCTCCGGTATTCCCGGCGCGCGTTGCGCCATCTCCGCACGCTTTTCCGCCGGGAGTGAGCGCTTTTCCCGAAATCCCTTCATAAGCTCGCCCGCAATATGCAGGCAGTCCGCATAGCTCCCGCCGTTTCCGCACAGAAGAAGCTTGTTTCCGTCCTGATAGCACGCGGCAAGCAGCCGCGCTGCATATTCGATGTCCTTCCGGCTTGTCTCCAGCTTCGGATATCGTACAAACAGATCGTTCAGCAACCCTTTCCGCCTCCTGTCAGCGCCACACACAGTGCGGCATAATCGCCGATCGCTTCGCCCAGCGCCGCAGGTACGATCTCGCAGCAGGAAAGCGGCGCCGCCAGTGCTTCCTGCCGCAGGAACCGCTCTGCGGCGGGCCAGATCAAGTCATGTGCCCGCGCAAAAATGCTTCCAATTACAATTTTTTCTGGATTCAGCAGATCGACCAGCACGGCAAGCCCACGGCCGAGCTGCATGCCGCAAAGCTCGTACACCCGCTGCGCCGTAATGTCGCCTGTGCGCGCCGCCTGAGCAAGAGCCTTTGCGGTGACTGCCTCCGGCAACATCCCCGGCATATACCATACCGGACAGGTACCGCGCTGGAGCTGCTCCTGCGCCATCGTCCAGCCGAGCTGCGACAGTCCGCCGCCGCTGCAAAAGCCCTCAAAGGAACCGGCCTTTCCATACCCGGACGGCCCGAATTCCGCCAGACGGATATGCCCGGCCTCACCGGCATTGCCGTTTGTCCCGGCGTACAGCCTTCCATTCAGGATCAGACCGGCGCCAAGTCCTGTGCCAAACGTCAGAAACACCATGTTCTCACAGCCGCGCCCGGCGCCGAGCTGCCACTCTGCGATCGCGCACGCATTTGCGTCGTTTTCCAGATACGCCCGGCAGCCAAAGCGCGCCTGTGCGATCTGTACGACCGGGACGCGATCCCAGCCCGGCAGGTTGGGCGGCCCAAGGATAACGCCGCGCGCTGCGTCCAGCGGCCCGCCGCAGGAGATTCCAACGGCCGACAGGTCTGACAGATCCAGTTCCTCCGCCAGCCGGAAGATCGTTTCCAGCATGTTTTCCGCAGAGAGTCCATGCTCTGTTTCACAGCGCTTTTTCCCGGAAATCTCCATCCTGCCGTTCTGCCAACGCCCAAGCACTGCGGCGCACTTGCTTCCTCCGATGTCAAGACCCAAAAAGGTTCCTGGATACCGTTGTCCCATTTCTGTCATCTCCGTTCGGCTCATTGGTCTGAAAACACGATTACGACCCGGTTCTCCGAAAGAGATGGGTAATACCCGTTGGCAGCCTGAAGCGTAAGCGGCTGGCAAAAATCGAAATCCGCATATACAGATTCGTTTATGCGCACACACTCCGCCTCAATTTCCTTCCCGTTGAGCAGAATCTTTTCCCAGTGTGTGCACGCCTGCGGCAGCAGAATGTGACAATGTACAAATTCAGACGGCGTCCGCAGCGCCAGCTCCATTCGATTCGCATGCAGCGCATAGGCGCTCGAAACGAACACGCCGGATTCTTCGTAGCCGGTAATGTATTTGATCTCACGAATCTGCGTAACAGCCCAGCGCGGAGCAAAACGCATCTTCCGGAACAGAACGTCTGTATCCGTAATTCCGGCAAGTCCTTCTTCGATTGCCGCGATAATTGCCGCTGCACTCCAGCCGCTCGGCCCGCCGCCGAGATTCTGTCCTGTAAGCGGATGATAAAGGAAGAAAAGCTCGCCGTCACGCTCTACACACCGCATCAGCCGTGACAAAACGTCCCAGCCATAGCGCTCCTGTCCGTTTTCCAGTGCCGCCTTTGCCAATTCGCCGGCCACCAGCGAAGACAGACCGCCGTTGACATAGATGTTTTTCGGATACAGCTCATGATTTACGCCGCCGAAGCTCTCGTACGGCGGATTGACCGAAAACCACTCGGCAAAGCACTCCGTTTCCTCCAGGCGTCGCCGGTACTCCTGAAGCGTTTCCTGAATCTGGTCAAACGTCATGATCCCGCGGTTCATGTCATACGCGCAGGACAGTGACATCCGTTCGCGCTCGTCCGAGCCGTCCACACCGTCGTGTCCCAGATGCAGCATATGCTGATAGAACTTTCCTGTCCAGCAGTATTTGTCCAGATTCTCCTTCAGCTTTGCCGCATGCCGCTCCCAATAGGCTGCCCGTTCCGGATATCCGAAGCGTGTATCCAGCCATGCGAGCGTCTTCATCGCAGCATATACGCCGCTGTTATCGCCGTGCATGATCGACATTTTTGCATGCGGGAGAATCATGCGGTTTTCAGGCGGTTGTCCGTCTGCAAAGTCCCATGTATCAATCGTCAGCGCGCGTTTGACAAGTCCGTGCTCCTTGTCCCAACGCTTTGGACTGGTGATCATGTACTCGATACCGCGCTCGAGCGCGGGCAGCATTTTCCGGATCCACGCCTCGTCGCCGGTCGCCTGGTATACGGCAAGCGACCCCTCTACCATCAGGTATTCGATATCGGCTTCCATTTCCAGCCGGATAAAGTACAGATTATTCGCTTGGTCATAGTATTTGCAGCTGTCGTCTACCGTTTCAACATGCAGATCGGTCGGAAGCTGAACCATTTCATAGAAAAAACCTTCCGGGGCCTGGTGCTCTGCGATCAGCTCCAGATACTGGCGCAGATCGTGCTCCCAATGCTTGAATGCGCGCAGCTCGCCGATATGATCCCGCACCCACTTCGGATGCGCCATAATCGGTCTGCCGTCAAGCATAAATGTAAAGCGGTCATTTCGTACCGTTGCAGTGAGCTTTCTTAAAAACGCTTCCAGCGGTTCGTCCATATCCACCGGCTTCACACCGTTATGAAAAAAGGCGGGACGCTCTGAGCGGAAGCAGGTCGTGGGGATGCTGCCGAACGTCAGATTGGGATCGTACATTTTCTTCTCCTTTTGTCGTATTATTTCAGAATCGCGCCGACTGTAAGCGCATTTTCGATCTGCCGGTTGCCAAAGGTATATACAATGATCGCCGGAAGACTGGACAAAATCATCGCCGCGCCGATATAGCCCCAGTTCGGCGAACCGACGAGTGTTACGAAAAACTTGTTCAATTCGATCGTCAGCGGCGTTTTGGACGATGTATTCGCCAGAATCAGGGCGAGGTTATATTCGTTCCAGATGTTCATGAAGATCAGCACAAAACGTGTTGCCAGTGCCGGCTTGAGCGTCGGCAGAATGATCTTTAAAAAGCACTGGTATACATTGCAGCCGTCAATGCGCGCAGCCTCCTCCAGCTCCTTCGGAATGCCGCGCAGGAATGCGTAGAACATTAGGATCGTCGAGGGCAGCTGAAACGCAGTATAGGGAAGAATCACGCCGAGCGCGCTGTTTTTCAGCCCGAGATTGTGCACGATCGTATAAAGGGGGATCATAACAAGCTGCATGGGAATGACGAGCCCCATCATAAATACGGTGCGCGCGTGGTTTTCGTATTTCCATCCCATACGGGAGATGGCATATGCAGCCATTGCGCCGAGCGTAAGTGCCAGCAGACACGTTCCGGTCGTATAGATCAGACTGTTTTTCAGTGCCGGCAGAAAGCGCATTTTTTCCAGCGCCTTTGTGTAGTTCGTAAAGATCCACTCTTTGGGCAGACCGAAGGGATTTACCGTGATCTCCAGATGGTTCTTGAAGGACATCATCAGCATCCAGTAAAGCGGGAACAGAAACCCGATTCCCAGCAGGATTAGAAGTATTTTGATAAAAATTGCATTTCTTTTTTTCTGCATGGCCGTATCCTCATCAGTATTCGATCTTCTCGCGTGCAATATAGCGATTGATGATCAGTGCGATCGTAATGCACTCCAGCATGAAGACCACGGCGACCGCACACCCCTGTCCGAATTCGGAACGCGCGAACGCGAGCTGGTACATCTCGTAGGTAACGGTTCTGCTGCTGTATCCCGGGCCGCCGAGCGTCATAACGTTCACATAGGAGAACATGCCCAGTGCACCCAGCGTCAGCGTCAGAATGACGTATTTGATCATGTCCTGCAAAAGCGGGATCGTGATGTGAATGCTGTTGACCCAGAAGCCGCCGCCGTCGAGCTGCGCGGCCTCATAATAGGTCTTGGGGATCGCCTTGATCCCGGCATACAGCAGCAGTGCGTCCAGACCGATTACCTGCCAGACAAATACGACTGCGACACAGGCCATAACAAATTTCGGCTCTCCGAGCCACGCGTGCGTCCAGCTTCCAAGGCCGACCGCACGTAGCAGAGAGTTGATGACACCCCAGTCGTTTTCATAAATTGCGACCCAAAGACGTCCGATTACCGTAGGGGAAAGCACAGCCGGAAAAACCGACGCGAACTTGAAGAAATTCCGGGTACGCGGAGAAGTGACATCCATCAGCAGCGCCAGCAGAAGCGAGATCGGGAAGCCGCCCAGGATCGCTACCGCTACGGTAATGTATGTATTTTTGTGCGCCAGACGAAAATTGGGCGATGTGAAGATCGCCTTATAGTTATCCCATCCGACCCACCCCTTTACAGAGAAGCCGTCATTGTCCTGAAAGCTGATAATCAGCTCCGGGATGATCGGGTAAAGCACAAATACAGCAAAAACGATCATTGCAGGCAGAACAAAGACGGCAATATCAATTCCCCTTGCGTACGTTAATCTGTGCGTTCTTTTTTTCATATAATCACAGCCTTTCTTGGAAAAACCCTGATGGCAATCGATGGATTGCCATCAGGGCGCGATAAGCTACATGCGGGACGCAGACATTGCCGACAGCTTAATCAAAAAATGTATTTTGCGCGAAGAGCTTGCTCCATTCCTCGATAAACTCGTCGACCGTGTACAGCCCGCCGACGAAGCCGGATTCCAATGTGCGCAGCTCCGGAACGATGGACGAATCCAGAGAGTTCGCGTTGAGCGCAAGGAATTTGTTGGGGGCGGCGGCGTACAGATCCATGATCTGCTGCTGGAGCGCACTGGTCGCCTTGACCTCGATGCCGGTCTTGAAATTGGTGTTTGTGCCATGCTCGTTCTGGTATTCCGCCTCTTTGCGGCAGCAGTATTCTGCAAATTTGATTGCCGCGTCCAGATTCTTGCTGTTGGAATTGACGGCCCAGCCCAGAATGGCGGAGCCCCAGATCTCCGTGCAGGAGCCGGTCGGATATTCGTCATTGCAGGACGGCCACATGAACACGCCGGTATGACCGTTATCGTAGTTTGAGCAGTTCCAGGAGAAGTCAAAGAGCATTGCGCAGCCGTCCGCTGCGAAGGTGTCCCATGCCAGCGCGACATCTGCCGTTGCGGCAACAGCCGCACGATCGCCGAACACGCCCTTTTCCAGCATGTACTCCATCTTTTCAAATGCCGCGACCACACGCGCATCCGTCCAGTCGATCTCGTTGTTCAGCAGCTGCGTAACGGTACTGGGATCGTCCGAGAGCATCAGCGTTTCCATAAAGAAGTTGACCAGCTGCCAGCCGGTGCCGTCCATGCCCATGGGCTGAATACCGGCTTCAATCAGCACGTCGAAGATATGATCCAGCTCTTCCCAGGTCGTGGGAACCGTAAGACCATACCGGTCAAAGATCTCTGTATTGTAATAGACGACCGGGAAGCTATAGGAGTCGTTGCCGGCGGACAGATTGTAGATACCGCCCTTGTATTCCATCGGCGACAGGGATTCGAAATTCTCGGCAAAGCCGTCGTTCTGGATGTACTCCTTCAGATTCAGCTGTGCGCCGGAACTGATCAGGGCACCTGCGATATCCTGATTGGACTGATACACGTCGGGCAGCTCGCCGGTCGCATTGTAGGTTTTCATCATGTTGCCATAGTCCGTACCGCCGCCGCCGTAAATGACCTCGATTTCATAACCGGGCATTTCCTCGGCAAGATCCGCCATGATGTAATCCTCAAGAACCGCGATTCTGACATCATCGCTCGTCATTGTGGCAAAGACCAGCTTGATCGGCTCAGCCGGCGTTTCTTCGGCCGGCGCGGGTGTCTGCTCCCCTTCCGCTGCGGGCTGCGTCTGCTGTTCTTCGGTTTCCTGCGGCTGTGCGGGTGCAGGCTCCGTCTTCTGTGTGCAGCCTGCAAACGCTGTGGTCAGCATCAATACCGCCAGCAGCAGTGCGAGAATCTTTTTCCATCTTTTCATGTTTTGTTCCCCTTTCTCTGGTCGCTTTTGCGCCGGATGGCGCTTGCGTAAGTCCATTATTTTCGATTTCCCGCTGAATGTAAATGGAGCATTGGCGGAAGTATGGGTAAAATTATTGGGTAAATTCGTCGTATTGTTATAGATTCACAGATTCCGTTGAAGATTTTTGGTGATTCCGATATAATTTCGGTATCGGTTGTCTGCTGCGGTTTGGAGGTAAGTCGATGCGCGGCTTGTTTAAGCGCTTTTCCCTGCAACTGAAGATTCTCCTGTTTACATTGCTGATCAGCATTGTATCGCTGGGGCTTTTTTCCGCGTTTGCGTCGCATCTGCTGGCAAATTCCGTGCAGAGCAGCGCTGTGGAAAGTGCGCACAGCGAGTTGGAAATTCTGAATCTGGCATTCGGCGATCTGGTTTTTCGCGTTGAAGAGTATGTTCGTCTTCTTGCTGCCAATACACAGCTTCAGCAGTGTATCGCAGAATATCTCGACTCATCTGACGATTTGGAACAGCAGATCAAGAAAAATGTCCTCAGCAGCTCGATCGGCAACGTTGTCAGCAGCGTCGTATCGCCGAGATCTTCCTTTTTGGGCTGTCTGATCCTGTATGACGGCAAGGTGATCTATTCCGGGATGGGGATGGAAGAGTGCGGCGCAATGGAAAAGCTGCCGGCGGATTATCTCGGCGAAATTTTGAGCAGTCAGAAGGCTGTCTGGATGAAAGCACCGATCCAGCTTGATTCTGCTGTGCTGCGGAAACCGATCAACGTGATCGCCGTATCCAAGAAGATCATTGAACGCTCGCTGGGCCGTGAACTTGGGAGCATTACGCTTTTCCTGGATGAGCGTGAAATTGCCGGACTGTACGACAGTGCACCGGACGGCGCCTATTTTCTTTTGGACGACGCCCTTCAGATCATTTCCGCCTCTGACGATCAAATGCTGTATCTCCCGTTTTCTCAGTTCTATCCGCTTACGTCAGAGCAGTTCCGGCTTCTCCGGCAGGATGGCGCGCTCCTGTGTCAGACCGCCTCCGGCGATCTGCTTCTGACGGCGCAGCAAAACGAAAGCACCGGCTGGTGGCTGGTCAAATATACGGATCTGCGTGTGATTCAAAAGGATCAGTCTCATATCCGCCGTACACTTCTGATCTTTCTGCTGGCAACCTCGTCTGCGGCGTTTGTGCTTTTATGGATCGTATCCGTATCCCTTGGAAAGCCGATCCGGACGCTTACCGGCGTTATGCGCCAGATCGACGGCAGACACAGCGATCTGCGTGCGCCGGAGGATCTTCCGGGCGAGGTCGGCGTTCTTGCGGCCGGATTCAATCAGCTGATGGATAAGCTCCAGCAGAATATTCTTCAAATCCAGCAGGCTGAACAGCAGCAGCGGGAAAACGAGCTCCGTCTTCTGCAGGAGCAGATTCAGCCGCATTTCCTGTATAATACGCTTCAGATGATCGGGGTACTGGTCAAAAGCGGAGAAGAGGAGCTCGCGCAGTCCGGCCTTTATGCACTGGCTGACTTCTATAAATATTGCTTGAATCAGGGCGGCAATATCATTTCTGTCGGCGACGAGCTTGCCATCATTCAGCAGTATTTATGCATCCAGCGTATGCGGTACATTGACCGGATCGATTTTATGATCGATGCTGAGCCGCAGACGCTTGCCTGCGCGATCCCGAAGCTGACGCTGCAGCCTCTGGTGGAAAATGCGATCTACCATGGCCTGAAGCCAAAAGCCGGAAAGGGCATGCTGTTCATTCATGTTTTTGAGGATCACTCCATGGTCGTTCTTGAAATCATGGATACCGGTGTCGGAATGCCGGAGGCGGTTATCCAGGGCATCAACGCTGATGCGCCGCCGGAAGGGCGATCCTATGGGATACGCAATGTTTTTCAGCGGCTGCGCCTGCTTTATGGTTCGGCTGTCCACATTTTCGCAAAAAGCGTCCCCGGTGAATATACCTCAGTCCGTATCACAATTCAAACTCCCAGACCGATCGAAGAGGCAAACTGATATGAAAGCACTCATTATCGATGATGAATACTTTTTCCGCAGGATGCTGCGTCAGCATCCTGTCTGGGCACGCCTGAACATCAGCGTCTGTGCAGATGCCGCGGACGGCGCCGAGGGATTGAGGCTGGCGGAGACGTACCAGCCGGAGCTGATTCTTGCGGATATCAATATGCCGCTTATTGACGGGCTTACATTTATTGAACGGCTTCGCAAAACCAATTCTTCTGCAAAGGTGATCATTATTTCCGGTTATGATAATTTTGAGTATGCAAAGCAGGCGATGCGTCTTGGCGTATCACATTATTTGCTGAAGCCGGTGCGCGACGAAGAACTGGAGGAGGTTCTGACCCAGACCGCCGCACAAATCAGGAGGGAACTGGAAGAAAAACAGGAGTATTCTTCGCTGCTGGCCTTTCAAACGCAGCATCGGCAAAATCTGCAGCAGCAGTTTCTCAGCCGGCTTTTGACCGAACCCTTTAACGCCGACGACGAATCCGCACTTCAGCAGGAGGCGAAACAGTGTGATTTCCTGAAGGACTGTACGCATTACTGCATCGCCGTTATGGCCTCCTTTACAAACGGCGGTGAGCTATGCCCGCTTTCGGATAAGCTGCTTTATGCGGCCAATCAGTTTTTGGAAAGAACGCAGAACCGCTTCCAATCTGCATCAGTCCGTCTGGACCGCTGCCATTGCTGCATCGTTCTTGGATATGCGCACAGTGTTTCTCTGAATCAGGCAGTGCCTTACGCCGAGGAGCTTGCACTTACAATTGAAATGCAGGATTTGGTAACGATCCGTCTCAGCCTGAGTGAAGAAATGCAGTCGCTCCATGCGTTTTCAGCCTGCTGCAATCAGGCGCTTTCCGCTCTGTACTGGCGCAATCGCGCCGATATGTCAGCTGTTATCTGCCCGCACAGGATTCAGCGCTCACCGCTCAGCAGTCTTCTGACAGCGCAGCTTCGTCTGCAGATGATCGCGTGTCTGCGCATGTGCGACCAGAAGCGCCTGACGGACCTTCTTGATTCGCTGCGTAACCAGCTTCGCGAGCTCCGTATTTCCCGGGAGCAGCTTTCCTATGCCGCCGCTTTTTTCCTTTCATGCAGCGCAAAGGCCTCACAGGATGGCGGCGCCGATCCCGGCGGTTTTATGCTTGAGCCGCATGAACAGATATATACGATTCAAAATACAGATGAGCTGATGCGGCTGGTTCAGAAGATGTGCTTCCATGTGATGGATGCCATCCGAGCCTCGGAAAGCAAGGGACGCTCTGCCGTTGTTGAGCGCGCAATCGCATATGTTGATCTGCATTATTCGGAATCTGACCTCACAATTGAGACCATCAGCCGTGCGTGTTTTTCCAACTACGCGTATCTTTGCTGCGTGTTCAAACGGGATATCGGCATGACCATCAACCACTATATCATGAAGCTCCGCATCAAAAAAGCGCTTCAGCGCATCGACGGCGGAGAAACTTCTGTTTCGGCAGTTGCCACAGCGGTTGGCTTTTCGTCTGCAAACTACTTCTGCAAATGCTTTAAAAAGGAGTTGGGACTTGTTCCATCCGATTATATCGGGAAAAGGAAAACAGATGGAAGAATGTGAGGATATGCGCATGAAAAAACTGACCTTCAGCTTTGACGATGGGGTCTGGCAGGATGCGCGGCTGCTGGAGATTCTGAATCGGTACAATTTAAAGGCAACCTTCAATCTGAATTCTGCCCGCTTCGGCGAAAGCGGCACACTGTGCGCGCACGGAAAGACGATTTCATATCGCCGCTTCCGTGCAGAGGACATTCCGCAAATTTATCGAGGACATGAAATTGGTGCCCATACAATGACACACCGCAATCTGACCCAGCTTTCCGACGAGCAGGTTATTTCCGAGGTGGAATCGGATCGACTTGCACTTAGTGCGCTGTGTGGATACGAGGTACTCGGCATGGCCTATCCCTGCGGCGGTACGAACTATACTGCACATGTTGTAAATCTGATTCAAACATACACCGGCATCCGATATGCCAGAACGATAACGGCAAGCGGAAGCTTTGCATTCCCAAAAGACCTGTTTCGTCTCAATCCGACAGTCAGAATGACGGATTTTGCGCGCCTTCATGCACTGTTTGACCAATTTTTGTCTCTTCCGGCTTCGGAGCCTGCGGTATTCAGTATCTGGGGGCACAGCTTCGATTTGGACTTTTTTGAAGCGTGGGATCTGTTTGAGGAATTCTGCCGAAAAGCTGCAGACTGCGGGGCGGTCACTTCCTGCACAAACAGCGAAGCATTTCTTTGTGAAGCAAATGATGCTGGTTTAAAATAATCTTGAGAGAACAGAGGATAAACGACCAATGAAACGTTCCGAAATCAACAAAGCCTTAAAAGAACTCGAAGCCATGTGCGCACGGGAGCATTGCTGCCTGCCGCCGTTCTGCAATTTTACGCCCGAAGAATGGAGGACAAAAGGACACGAATACGACGAAGTCCGCGACTGCATGCTCGGCTGGGATATTACCGATTACGGTCTCGGTGACTTTGACAAGGTCGGTATGTCGCTCATCACCATCCGCAACGGCAACCGCAAGATGGCCGACAAGTACCCGAAGGTCTACGCCGAGAAGCTGCTGTACATGAAAGAGGGGCAGTATTCTCCGAACCACTTCCACTGGTACAAGACTGAGGACATCATCAACCGGGGCGGCGGAAACATCCTCATCCGCGTCTACAACAGTCTGCCCAACGAATCCATCGACAATGAATCCGATGTGACTGTCCACTGTGACGGTCGGACATACACCGTCCCTGCTGGGACACAGGTGAAGCTCACACCGGGCGAAAGCATCCACATCCAGCAGTATATGTATCACGATTTCGAGGTCGAACCCGGCACAGGCGCTGTCCTGCTGGGCGAGGTCAGCCAGTGCAACGACGACAATACGGATAACCGCTTCAATCCGCCCGTGGGTCGTTTCCCGAAGATTGAAGAGGACGAAGCGCCGTATCGTCTGCTCTGCAACGAGTATCCGGCAGCAAAATGAGGTGTAAATCATAGATTTTCGATAATTGAGAATATGCTTGAAGTCTTGCGGGTCGTCGAAAAATACCGTCATCGCGAAGAATAGCGGTGGACAACTGTTTTCCGCTATTGTCAAACGCAAGAACTGCGCCGCAGTAAACAAAGAATAGAAATTTCCAGCACACGCAAAAGCGGCAAAAAATATTCCGATCTTCCGAAAAAATCAGTAGACTTTGTGCCGGTTCTGTGGTAGTTGTTTGTGCTACTAAAACGAAGGAGGCACAGGCATGGCAAAGAAACGGGCAAACGGCGAAGGAAACATCCGCAAGCGCAAGGATGGACGCTGGGAGGGTCGGTATACTGCCGGATATGATGAAAAGACCGGAAAGCGGCTGATCAAGAACGTCCTTGGCAAGACACAGGCAGAAGTGAAAGAAAAGCTGGCGAAAGCTGTCGCAGAAGCGGAAAGCGTCGATGTAGGGAGAGCAGACGAGTACACGCTCGGCACATGGCTGCAAACGTGGTATGAACTCTACGCGAAGCCACATCTGAGATTTTCAACCGCGGAGTATTACCGGCGCGGAATAGAACTGCACATTACGCCACGTATCGGGGACATTCCCCTCAAAAAGCTGACCGGGCGCGATCTGCAATGGCTTTACAAAGACCTACAAGAGCATGGGCGGCTTCGCGAAGCGCAGAAAGGGAAACAGCCAGGGCTGAGCGACTCGACGATTCGCGGCATCCACACGATGCTGCACAATGCACTCGCCCGCGCGGTCAAAGAGCGCCTGATCCTCAGAAACCCGGCAAATGACTGCATTCCGCCCAAAATCCCGAAGTACGAAATGAAGATCCTGCCGCCAGAGCAAATCAAGTCCTATTTGACAGCTGCCGACCAGCGTGGCGTCCTGCCGATGTTCTATCTGGAGCTCATCAGCGGCCTGCGCAAGGGCGAGTTGGTGGCGCTCCAATGGTCGGACTTGGACATCGAAAACAAGA
>OGGU01000770.1_pt1 | contig 22682 bp, 20 predicted proteins | sample 1571241 | NCBI WGS metagenome assembly OGGU01 (sample SAMEA2581934, study PRJEB24529) | metagenome | biome: Human gut stool | place: China | collected 2011
GTGGTCTTGGATTTAGAGGTTCAAAGAAATCTACTCCATATGCTGCACAGATGGCAGCAGAAACAGCTACAAAGGCAGCTTTAATCCATGGATTAAAGACAGTTGACGTATTCGTTAAGGGACCAGGTTCAGGAAGAGAGGCAGCTATCCGTGCCCTTTCAGCATGTGGTCTTGAGGTTACATCAATCAGAGACGTTACTCCGGTACCTCACAATGGATGTCGTCCACCAAAACGTAGAAGAGTCTAATCAGGAGGTATAGATTAAAATGGCAGTTAATAAAGTACCTGTACTTAAGAGATGCAGATCACTTGGTTTAGAGCCAAGTTATTTAGGATATGATAAGAAGTCTAGAAGAAACCTTACAAGAGCAAACAGAAAGGTGTCTGAGTACGGACTTCAGTTAAGAGAAAAGCAGAAAGCTAAATTCATCTATGGTGTTTTAGAGAAGCCTTTCCGTAACTACTACAAGAAAGCAGATCAGATGAAAGGATTAACAGGTCTTAACCTTATGACAATCCTTGAGTCAAGAATTGACAACGTAATCTTCCGTCTTGGTTTCGCAAGAACAAGAAAAGAAGCTAGACAGATCGTTGATCACAAGTTCGTTACAGTAAACGGAAAAGTTGTTAACATCCCTTCATACCTTGTAAAGGCTGGCGATGTTATCGAAATTAAAGAGAGCAAAAAGAATACTCAGAGAATGAAAGATATCGTCGAGGTAGCTGGCGGAAGAATCGTTCCGGAGTGGTTAGACGTAGATGCTGAGAAATTACAGGGAACTGTAAAAGACTTACCTACACGTGAGCAGATTGATGTTCCTGTAGATGAGATGCTCATCGTCGAGTTATATTCTAAGTAAAATTAGGTTGATTTGCCGGGGATTTATTTCCCGGCTTATCCACTCTTTGATAACATATAACAACGATACCCGAGAAGGAGGGAATTTGAAGTGTTCGATTTTGAAAAACCAAAAATTGAAATCGCAGAAATTTCAGAAGACAAGACATATGGCAGATTTGTTGTAGAGCCATTAGAGAGAGGTTACGGTACAACACTTGGAAACTCTTTAAGACGTATCATGCTTTCTTCTTTACCGGGCGCTGCAGTAAGCCAGGTCAAGATTGATGGTGTTTTACATGAATTCAGCTCTATTCCTGGTGTTAAGGAAGATGTTACAGAAATCATCATGAATATCAAGAACCTTGCAATTCGCAATAATAGTTCTACAAATGAACCAAAGGTTGCATATATCGAATTCGAAGGTGAAGGCGTTGTTACAGCAGCCGATATTCAGGTTGATTCAGATATCGAGATTTTGAATCCTGAGTTAGAGATTGCACACTTGAATGGTGGTGCAGATTCTAAGCTTTACATGGAGCTTACAATCACAAACGGCAGAGGTTATGTCGGAGCAGAGAAGAACAAGAACGAGGATACACCAATCGGAGTTCTTGCTGTAGATTCAATCTACACTCCTGTTGAGCGTGTTAACCTTACTGTAGAGAATACCCGTGTAGGTCAGGTTACAGATTACGATAAGCTTACATTAGATGTATTTACAAATGGTACATTGGAGCCGGACGAGGCAGTCAGCCTTGCAGCTAAGGTGTTAAGTGAGCACTTAAATCTGTTCATCGATCTTTCAGAGGCAGCACAGCAGGTTGACGTTATGGTCGAGAAGGAAAACGATGCTCAGGAGAAGGTTCTTGAGATGAACATCGATGAGCTTGAGCTTTCAGTTCGTTCATACAACTGCTTAAAGCGTGCAGGAATCAACACTGTTGCAGAGCTTATCAATAGAACACCTGAGGACATGATGAAGGTTCGTAACCTTGGTCGCAAGTCTTTAGAGGAAGTTTTAGCAAAATTAAAAGAATTAGGTTTAGAGTTAAATCAGACTGAGGAATAATTCATTCGAATAATCCTTGCACTGATTCTTCTAAATAAATTGGTCATATATAAATTTTAAATATCATATTTATGTTTATGTGTGACAAAACTCATAGCGGCAGGGCCAGTAAGACCAAAGAGCGTGACCGTGTCTGATACATGAGTGGCAACTGATTTGAGCATTTGCTTTTTGAAATAAGGCAAAGCTTTATCACAACAAGATACGATGTCTGGCAGTAAGACCGAAGAGCGTGACCGGATGTCCCACAAATGGAGGAAATTTAAATGGCAAAATATCGTAAGTTAAGCAGAACATCAAGCCAGAGAAAGGCTTTACTCAGAGGTCAGGTTACACAGCTTCTTGTTAACGGAAAGATCGTTACTACAGAGGCTAAGGCTAAAGAGGTTCGTAAGATCGCTGAGGGTCTTATCGCATTAGCAGTAAAAGAGAAAGACAACTTCGAAGAGGTTACTGTAACAGCTAAGGTTGCCCGCAAGGACAAAGATGGCAAGAGAGTAAAAGAGGTTGTAGACGGAAAGAAAGTTACTGTTTATGACGAAGTAGAGAAGAAGATCAAGAAGGATTCTGCTTCACGTCTTCATGCCAGAAGACAGATGCTCAAGGTTCTTTACACAGCTAAAGAGTCTGACGGCACAAAGAAGGGAACAAAGACTATCGATGTAACAAACAAGTTATTCGATGAGATCGCTCCTAAGTATGCTGATCGTAACGGTGGTTACACAAGAATCGTTAAGATTGGACAGCGTAAAGGTGACAGAGCTTTAGAGGTTCTCCTTGAGTTAGTTTAATATTTAATCGGTATAAATCTTAGACTAAATAAAACCAGAGATTTGAGTGGATGACACTCACTTCTCTGGTTTTTTATATTACTAAGATAATTATTCTAAACTTTGAGAAAAACTGATGCGTCTTACTTGCGTGTATAGTTCGACTGTCTTTGGTTTGAATTCGTAACTGTAACGCATAAAAATACCCCTTTCACTGGATATCCAGTAAAAGGGGTACATATTAATTTCACACGGCTTTTTATAAATGCGCTTAATTATTTATTTTTTGCTGCAGCCTGCTCGTCATTGTACTTCTGAACACACTTCTTGATTCTGTCATATGGTGAGAGAAGATCACTGATAGAACAGTCGTGGTTTAATGTATCAATGAGGTATGCGATGTATTTGCTCATGTCACAGCTGATATAGTACTCCTTAGAGAGAAGCTCAGGTGACTGGTAGATAAGGTTTGTTGTAACTACTCTGTAGATGAGACCCTCCTCGTAAGCCTTGTCAAATGAAGCAAAGCCGTTTGTAAAGAGACCAAATGTAGAAACAACAAAGATTCTGTTAGCTTTACGCTTCTTGAGCTCTCTTGCTGTATCAATCATACTCTCGCCGGAAGAAATCATATCATCGATGATAAGAACATCCTTACCCTCCACATTTGTTCCGAGGAACTCATGAGCTACGATAGGGTTACGTCCGTCAACGATACGGCTGTAATCACGACGTTTGTAGAACATACCCATGTCTACTCCGAGTACGTTTGCAAGGTAGATAGCACGGTTTGTAGCGCCCTCATCAGGAGAGATAATCATAAGATGGTCAGCATCAATAGTGATATCCTTTACGTTCTTTAAGATGCCCTTAATGAACTGGTAAGAAGGCATTACATTCTCAAAGCCGTTCAGAGGAATAGCATTTACCACACGAGGGTCATGAGCATCGAAGGTGATGATATTGTCTACACCCATGTTGATAAGTTCCTGAAGAGCCAATGGACAGTCAAGAGACTCACGACCTGTACGTCTGTGCTGACGGCTCTCATAAAGGAAAGGCATGATAACTGTGATTCTTCTTGCTTTTCCGCCGGCTGCAGCGATAACACGCTTTAAGTCTGCGTAGTGGTCATCAGGTGACATGTGGTTTGTCTGACCGCATACTGTGTAAGTAAGACTGTAGTTTGTTACATCTACCATGATGTACAGATCATAACCACGAACTGACTGGTTGATAACACATTTAGCCTCGCCGGAACCGAATCTAGGTGTAGAAGGCTTGATAATGTAGCTGTTTTTGTAGTAGTCCTTGAAAGCACTCTCGTTAGCATGCTGGTGCTCTCTGTGCTCTCTCCAGCCCTGTAAGTATGCATCTACCTTCTGGGCAAGACCTATACAACTATCAGTTGCAACAAGTCCAAGTGTACCGGTTGGCATAGTCTCCAAAATTCTCTCATCGTTTGGCATTGTTATTCCTCCATATAACCATATAATAAATAAACTAAATATATATAAAAAGCGCTATTTGGAAAGACGCTTTTTAATTCGTATGTCATCTCCGAAGAGCTTGATAAAACTATAATTGCTTGAAATTCTTGAAAGTGTTCTCTCGGAGTAAAGCTCTGCTATCTGCTCCAGATTCAGATTAGTGGAAATAATAGTAGATTTCTGTCGCAGTATACGCTCATTTACACAAAGGAAAAGCTGTGATGTGGTAAATGAGTTGGAAAGCTCGGTTCCGAGATCGTCTATGATAAGTAAATCACAGTCGAATATATTCTGGTGCGCTGCAATGGCATCTGCATCCTTTTCAAACACACCTTTGCTTAATATATCAAATAATTGGAATGCTGTAAAGTAAATTACGGAGTAACCTGCATCTAAAAGCTCTTTTGCAATGCAATTAGATAAAAAAGTCTTTCCGACACCGGTATTACCGTAGAAAAATATGTTTTTAGGTTTTTTTTCAAAATTGTCTATAAATTCATGACAGTTCGTCACGGCAAGTTTTGCTGTGGCAAGAGCAGACAGTCCTGTCGCAGGATTTTTCTGCTCATCTGAGTAATAATCAAATGAGAGCGTGGAAAAATTCTCACGAGACAAAATCTCCCTGATATTGGATTGCGAATAAACGGTATTGATAATAGCCTGCTTGAAACAATGACATTTCTGACCGTCTATGTATCCTGTATCGTGGCAATCGGGGCAGGTGTAAATAGGATCAAAATAATCAAGCGGATATCCGAGTGTGGATAGAAGAGCAGCACGCTCCTCCTTATAGTCCTCGATTGCAAGGCGTAAAGCGGCGAGAGCATTCTCATCACCATCCATAAGCCTGTACGCCTGCCTGACAGATGCGGATGCAATCTCTGAGTCAATTTCCCTGAGGCGGGGCGCCTTGCGATAGGCTTCCTCAATACGCTTGTCATGTATGTATTTGTTCTGAAGCTGGCGTTTATCGTAGCCTCGCATTATCTCATCATATTGAGCATTGGTAAGTGCCATATATCCTCCTTGGGATGTGTAAATCTAACTTGAAAAATCATACCGTAGAATTCAGAAACAGCTTCTCCAGCTTGTCGTAATCATTGTTGCGCTGATTGAAGTTGTTAAATTTATTCTTGGAACTTGAATTATTGCTTTTTGGTTTTGAGGAACCGTTTGCAGCATTTGTGCCTTGTGATGAGCCTGTAGCAGAGGCTTTATTGGCCTTTGCAAAGTTGGCATCAAGCACTTCAACATCCTTTAATGTATGTACATCCTTTTTTCTCCAGTTCGCGAGTATCGAGTCTGTGTACTCGAAGCTTGGCTTCTGGATAGCTGAAATAGTTTTACTGCAGGCGGCTTTTACAAGCTCTATATCGAAACCGTATTCGCCGACCCATTTGTTGATGAGTGACACCTCAGAGTCAACCAGATTGCGGCCTGTGATGCCTAGAGCCTTCATTACAGAATAGTAAATCTGTGAGTGAGCGGCTGCATCGTCCTTTGCCTGGTCTACGGTCTTTATGCCGGCATCGGCCCAGCCGAGAGCGACCTTGTTCATGTAACGAAGGCTTGAATGTCCCTTGGTAATGCAGTACTCCACGAGATATTCCACCAGGTCGGTAGAAAAATGGAGCTCGTCCAGCCAGTAGAGCACCATATTGGTGTCTGTGGATGAGAGCGTATGCTTCAGATATGTCTCTATAATAAAGAAAAGCTCTGAAATGTCAGGATTCTTTCTAAACTCCTTAATCTCATCAAGTGTGTATTCCTTCTGTGAAGAAGCAGGCTTGTCAGTAGTCTGGCTCTTAAGCTTTTCCACAACAGAATCCTGCATCCGAATATCCGCGGTAGAAATATTCTGTGTAGCATTATTAACCACGCTGTTTTGCAAATTATTCTGCGTAGCATTATTAATAACACCGTTTTGCAAATTATTCTGCGCGGCATTATCAGCCACAGCGCTTTGTATATTACTCTGAGCAGCCTGCATACCGGATACAGAAAGACTGCAGAGGTTGATTCCAATAATCTGACCATCAGCGCCGGTTTGCACCTGCAAAATGCCCTCAGAGGCCCAGTAATTGAGGGCACGTATGATGTCGGCTTCAGTATTGCTGAAATGATCGGCAATCTCTGAAATAGTTGCTATGCCTGCCCCGGAGCCTGTCGCACGGAGCAGATAAAGGTATACCTTGACAAACTCACCGTTTGCCTTTGGCATGTATTGATCTATAAAAATATCTGACACAGTAGTGAATGATGTTGCTATGTCACTGCTAATGTTTATCGCTGTCATATAAAAAACTCTCTTTCGCTTAACCTGTGAGCAATTATAGCACAATATTTTAATTGTGTGAAGATGGTAAAAGTGCTACAAGCCTTGTAAACTCGGGCTTTCCGAGTCCACAAAAAAATGTGGATAACGTGGATAACTGTGTAAAATAATTGAAAAATCAATGTATCACAGGGTATATAAGCTGTTGAAAATTATTTAAAAAATCCACACACAAAATGAGAGTTGTTAACATTTTGTATGTGGATAACGTGGATAACTTATTTCTTAAGCAGGTCTTCGCCGATTTCTACTACATTTCCGGCTCCCATTGTTATCAACAAATCGCCGTTTACACAATTTTCTGATAAAAATTTCTCGATTTCCTCAAATGATGGGAAATAGTGCGCATTCACACCTTTTTCGAGCAATAAATCAAGGATATCCTTAGATGAGATACCATATGTGTTCTGCTCACGCGCAGCATAGATATCAGCAAGCACCACAACATCTGCCATTGAAAGAACATCGGCAAAATCATTTAAGAATGCCTTGGTTCTGGAATAGGTGTGTGGCTGGAAGCAAAGGACAAGCCTGTCATGTGGATATTTCTGTGCGGCTGTCAGTGTTGCACGGATCTCGGTTGGATGATGAGCGTAGTCGTCAATGATTGTGACGCCGTTTACCCTGCCCTTGTACTGGAAACGTCTGTCAGCACCGCCAAATTTGTCAAGGCCTGCGAGGATAGATGCCTCGTCGAGACCGAGTGTTGTGGATAAAGCTATGGATGCGAGCGCATTGCTTACATTGTGAGCGCCCGGAACAGAGAGCTTTACGTCGAAAAGAGGACTACCCTGTCTCATAGCTGTAAAAGATGCACAAGCTTTATCGTCATAGGTTATATTTTCCGGATAGAAATCATATTTTGAATCAAAGCCATAGGTAATAATCTTCTGAGGAAGACCTGCGACAATCTCTTCATAGCGGTCAATCTCACCGTTGATGATGGTAGCACCGCCTGCGAGAGTGTTTGATGCATACTCGCGGAAGGAATGTCTGATGTCGTTGATATCCTTGAAGAAATCCAGATGCTCAGCCTCAATATTTAAAATAATGCTGTAGCGTGGTCTGAAATTCAAAAAGCTGTTTGTGTACTCGCATGCCTCAGAGATGAAATACTCTGAATCGCCCACACGCAGATTGCCGTGGATAGATGACAAAATACCGCCTACGGAAATGGTAGGATCTGTCTGGGCGGCGAGAAGAATCTCGCTGATCATGGATGTAGTGGTAGTCTTGCCGTGTGTACCGGCTACAGCGATAGAATAATCGTAATTGTCCATAATCTGTCCGAGGAGCTCGGCTCTGGTAAGCATCGGAATACCGGCAGCCTTTGCTGCGGCAAACTCAGGATTGCTTTCGTGGATAGCTGCAGTGTAAACCACCAGGTCGATACCGGAGGTGATATTGTCTGCGCTCTGGCCATATATGACTTTTATGCCCTTGGCCGCAAGAGTTTTTGTAAGGTCTGATTCCTTTGAATCGGAGCCGGAAATGGTAAAGCCCTCCTCATGCAGAATCTCTGCGAGACCGCTCATGCTGATACCGCCGATGCCTATGAAATGGATGTGTATTGGTTTGCTGAAATCTATTTTATACATTAATTTTACCTGCCTGATTTATTATAATTTATATTGTAACTATTAGGAATCGCTGAGAACAAAAAGCCGATGCGTCATGATTGCATGTAAGCAACAGATTTTCTTGTTCTGAATAGTTACTTTATATTAATTATACAACTAAATATAGTATTTGCAAAGGAAAAATAAGATGAAAGCAGGCATGACTTTCAAATGATAAGAACCATAGCAGGTTAACCAGATATACGATGAATGACACTTGTGCAAAATGTCGAAAAAAAAGAAAAATATTATTTGATTTTGTGAAAAATGTTGAAGTGATAATGCGGCTGTGGTATAATTTTTTTATAAAAATAATTCATCCGGACCATATGAATTTTATGGGTTTAAAGTATATGGCAGTAACTGCAATTTATGCAGCAGCAACTATAATTTATATGGAAACAATTGTGATTTATTATGGAAGCATTACAGATACGGTTATTACAGAAACAAGTGGTGGGGACCGGATGGACACAACAAAAATTAGGACAGACGAGGAGTGATAACGTGATTAAGAAAGAAATGATAGCCATGCTTTTAGCAGGCGGTCAAGGCAGCAGACTTGGTGTTCTGACAGCGAACGTAGCAAAACCGGCAGTTTCGTTTGGTGGAAAATACAGAATCATAGATTTTCCACTTAGCAACTGCATCAATTCAGGCATTGATACAGTGGGTGTACTTACACAGTATCAGCCACTCAGACTTAACCGCCACATCGGAATAGGTATTCCGTGGGACCTCGACAGGAATAATGGAGGAGTGGCAATACTGCCTCCTTATGAGAAGAGCGGCAACAGCGAGTGGTACACAGGTACAGCCAATGCAATCTACCAGAATATGAGGTATATAGACAGTTACAACCCGGACTATGTGTTGATACTGTCAGGAGACCATATTTACAAGATGGACTATGAGGTGATGCTTGATTTCCACAAGGAAAACAATGCAGATGTGACCATAGCAACCATGCCGGTGCCTATTGAGGAGGCCAGCCGATTTGGGATCGTCATAGCCGATGATGATAAGCGCATCAATGCATTTGAGGAAAAGCCGGTTCATCCGCGCAGCAATCTCGCATCAATGGGCATTTACATATTCTCATGGCCGGTGCTAAAGGAAGCATTACTTGCACTAAAGGATCAGGAAAACTGTGATTTTGGCAAGCATGTCATACCATACTGTTTTGAAAACGACAGACGTATGTTTGCATATGAGTTCAACGGATACTGGAAGGACGTAGGTACACTGGGCTCATACTGGGAGGCCAATATGGAGCTTGTGGACCTCATTCCGGAGTTCAATCTGTACGAGGAGTATTGGAAGATTTACACAAAGAATGATGCAATCGAGCCACTTTATATAGCCAAAGGAGGTCATGTGGAGCGAAGCATCATGGGTGAGGGCTGTGAATGCTATGGTCATGTGGAGCATTCTGTCATAGGTGCAGGCGTCAAGATTGGAAGAGGCGCAGTAATACGTGATTCCATTATCATGTGTGACACGGAGATAGGCTCCAATGTCACGATAGACAAGTCCATCATTGCCGAAAATTGCAAGGTAGGCGACAATGTGACACTTGGCTTCGGACAGGAGAAGCCGAATGTATTAAATGAGAGCATATACTCATTTGGGCTGGTCACTATAGGAGAAGATTCTGTGATACCGGACGGGGTAAAGATAGGCAAAAATACAGCAATCTCCGGTGTTACATACGAAGAGGATTACAAAGACGGTGTGCTTGAGGGCGGAGAAGTTATTATCAAGGCAGGTGACGGAAAATGAAGGCAATAGGAATAATTTTGGCCGGCGGCAACAATAATAGGATGAAGGAACTGACAGCAAAACGAGCAGTACCAGCCCTGCCGGTAGCAGGCAGCTTCAGAAGCATAGATTTTGCGCTCAGCAGCATGTCAAACTCACATATACAGACTGTCGCAGTACTGACCCAGTACAATGCACGCTCACTGAATGAGCATTTAAGCTCAGCAAAATGGTGGAATTTTGGCAGAAAGCAGGGGGGCTTATTCCTCTTTACACCTACAGTCACAGCGGACAACAGTGACTGGTACAGGGGCACGGCAGATGCGATGTATCAGAACATTGATTTTCTCAAGAGACGCCATGAGCCATATGTCATCATCAGCAGCGGTGACTGTGTATACAAGCTGGATTTCAACAGAGTGCTTGATTTTCACATCGAGAAAAAATCAGACATTACAGTGGTATGCAAGGACATGATGTACAACGACGATGTCAGCCGTTTTGGTGTGGTACGCATGGATGATGAGTCAAGAATCACAGAGTTTGATGAAAAGCCAATCGAGGCCTCATCCAACACCATTTCCACAGGTATCTATGTCATCAGAAGACGACAGCTCATAGAGCTTTTGGAGGCAGCAGCCGAGGAAAACAGATTTGATTTCGTAAATGATATCCTCGTGCGCTACAAAAATGTAAAGAAAATATATGGCTACAAGATAAATTCATACTGGAACAATATCGCCGATATTGATGCATACTTCAAGACCAATATGGATTTCTTAAGACCGGACGTCAGAAGCTATTTCTTCAGGGAGGAGCCGACCATCTGCTCAAAGGTGGACGACCTGCCACCTGCCAAGTTTAATCCGGGTTCAGACATTTCAAACAGCCTCGTATCAAGTGGCTGTATCATAAACGGCAGCGTGGAGGATTCGGTGCTTTTCAAGCAGGTATTTGTGGGCAAAAACACCACAGTGAAGAATTGCGTGATACTCAATGACGTCTACATAGGCGACAATGTGCACCTCGAAAATTGCATCGTAGAGAGCCGCGGAACCATCAATCCAAACACCTGTTATTGTGGTGAGGATGGAGTCATGATAGTAAAAGAAAAAAATGTAAGATATGTAATTTAAAAACAGACCAGGGGGACAAAAATATGCAGATTACAGACATCAGAATTCGTAAGGTAGAAAAAGAGGGCAAGATGAAGGCGGTTGTGTCAATCACAATCGATGATGAATTCGTGGTACATGACATCAAGGTAATCGAAGGAGAAAAGGGACTTTTCATCGCTATGCCAAGCCGCAAGGCAAACGATGGCGAGTACAGGGATATAGCCCATCCGATTAACTCTGCCACACGCGAGAATATCCAGAATAAGATTCTTGAAAAGTATAAGACAGAGATTGAGAATGTATAAAATCAAACAAAGATTCGAGTTGCGAGGGCAGACTTTGGGACTCGTAACATGCTAAGCTATAGCCATCATAAGAAAGAAATAAAAAATCTTTCTTATGATGGCTTATTTTTATATTTTTGGAAGCGGGAGGTATGGGGTATGCATATTTTAGCGTTCATATTAATATTTGTTGTTGGAGCGATTGCAGCAGCGTGCGATGGGGATTTTTCAGGGATAGCTGCAATAGGGAAATTTGTTGGTGGAGCAATTCTGGTCATAGGAATGCTGTGGCTGTTTACGCAACCGGTGCTGCTGGTTATAGTTATTGTTTTACTTGTGGTAATTATTGCGTGCTGTTCGGGGACGAAATAGGTGGGAATAAAAGATGAAACTATTAAGTGTCTGAGAAAAATTAATGAAAATATTGTAAGTCTCAAGTACTATATGGTAAAATAATAAGAAAAGTGGGAAGGGAAGAAAATATGATAGCAAAATTAGAACTCGAGTTAGCTTGCAATGAAGAACTGGCATATCAGATGTCATCATTGTTTCATGGAGTTTTGATGGAATTGTTGCCTGAAGAATATGCAGACGAATTACATTACTCTAAGCTGCATCCGTACACGCAGCATCTGGAATGCAGAGGAAAGACGTGGTATTGGATAATCACAGCATTGAATAAACAGGCGGTTGACATAATACTTAAAAATGCTTTGTGGAACTTAGAGAAGATTGAGCTGAAAAAGAAACAGATAGTGATAAATATCATTGGAAAGCAGTACATTGAAATGCCATATAAGCAGTTGATGGAGCATTTTTATCATGAAGAGCATGGAAAGTATCTGCAGCTTCATTTTATATCACCAACAGCCTTTAAACAGAATGGAAGATATGTATTTTATCCGGACATTCACTGTTTTTTTCAAAGTCTCATGAATAAATATGACGCTGCGGTAGGTGATAATATTATGTGGGACGAGGAAACGTTGGAACAGCTATGTGAAAATGCACAGATAGTCAGGTATGATTTGAAAAGTGTAAGCTTTTCACTTGAGGGTGTCCGTATTCCTGCATTTGTAGGGAAGATTACAATCAAAATAAACGGAACAAAAACAATGGCAGATTTTGCAAACATGCTTGTGGAATTTGGAACCTATTCAGGGGTTGGGATTAAAACTGCTCTTGGCATGGGATGCATACGACAGCTAAAAGAAAGGGGATAGGAAATGCTTAAGGACAGACAGATAAAGCTGGTTGTGGGAAGTTTGTTGCACGATATAGGCAAGGTAGTATATAGAAGCGGCGACGGAAGAAACCACAGTGTGAGCGGGTATGATTTCCTGAATAATCAGGCCAAAATTGAAGATCCTGAAATTTTAAACTGTGTAAGGTATCATCATGGCAAGTATCTAAGCAGTGCGGATATAGCACCGGATGATCTAGCTTACATCACATATTATGCAGATAATGTTGCGGCATTTACAGACCGCAGGGAAGCATCTGTTCAGGAGGAGGGATTTGATAAATCAATTCCATTGGACAGTGTTTTCAATATATTAAACGGAAATCATGGAAAAAGCCATTATGCGATGCAGGTGCTGAATCCAAAGGAAGCTATTAACTATCCTACAGAAGAAGCTGTTTCCATGGATGAACATTTTTATAAAACAGTAGTTGATAATATTACAAATAATCTTCTTGGAATAAAGCTGGATGAGGAATATGTTAATTCACTGCTTTCTGTCTTAGAAGCAAATTTAAGCTATATCCCTTCATCTACATCAAAAAGAGAGCTTGCGGATATATCATTATTTGACCATGTTAAAATTACAGCAGCAGTGGCATCATGTGTAGAACAGTATTTACAATCACAAAATGAAACCGACTATAGGGAACTGTTATTTAAGAATGCTAAGACATCATATGATAAAGAGATGTTTTTACTCTATTCAATGGATATTTCAGGCATTCAGAGCTTTATTTATTCCATCAGTGATAAAGGAGCTTTGAAGGGACTTCGTGCCAGAAGTTTTTATCTGGAAATTATGATGGAGCATGTGATAGACGAGCTTTTGGAGAGGTTGTCGTTGTCAAGAGCTAATCTTATTTATACAGGTGGTGGACACTGCTATATTCTGCTTCCCAATACAGATGAAGTGCTGCAAATACTGGAAAAATATGAGAAAGAAGTGAATCAGTGGCTGCTTGAGACCTTTGATATTTCACTTTATATAGCATGTGGATATGCGGTTGCAAGTGCAAATAATCTGCGCAACGTGCCAGAAGGAAGCTATTCAGAACTCTATCAGAATATATCAAAAATGACATCAGAAAAGAAAGCTCATAGATATACGCCGGAGATTATAAAATATCTGAATATCAAAAAGCATGACGGAGAAAGAGAATGCAATGTCTGCCGCAGAGTGGCGAAGGTAAATAAGGACGGACGTTGTCCAATCTGTGAAGCACTGGAGAATATGGGAAGAGATATGCTTCATGGAGAATATTTCGTGGTATTGTGTGAGCCACAGGAGTACGCACTTCCATTTCCGGGAAATCGTTATCTGATAGTACAGACAGAAAAGAACATAAAAGAAACCATGCAGAAAGATAACTACGTGCGCTGTTACACCAAGAATGATTTTTATACAGGAAAGCTTGTGACAACAAAGCTGTGGGTTGGCGATTATGTGGCAAAGGATGCAAATACTTTTGGAGAATTAGCAGAAAAGTCAAAAGGAATTAAGAGGATTGCGGTGCTCAGGGCTGATGTGGATAATCTGGGAACATCATTTGTATATGGATTTAAGAGAGATAAAGATGAAAGCTATGTCACACTTTCGCGTACGGCAGCGTTATCGAGACAATTGTCATTGTTCTTTAAGGGATATATCAATAAAATTCTCGAACAGGGAACAGAGAGTGTCTTTGCAGATAGTGGGCCGCGAAATGTAGTGATTGTATATTCAGGTGGAGATGATGTATTTCTGGCAGGAGCCTGGAATGAAGTGATTTCCGTATTCATGGATTTGAGAAAATCATTGGAAAGATTCACACAGGGAACACTTACAATATCAGGTGGAATCGGAGTATATCCGGATTCATATCCGATTCATGTGATGGCACAGGAAACACAGTTTTTAGAGGACTGTTCAAAGGAATGTGATGGCAAGAATGCAATTACCATATGGAACAAAGAGCATACGTATCCGTGGCATGAATTTCTGGAAAAAGTTGCAGGTGAGAAGTTTAATGCATTGAAAGATTATTTTGAGAAAAATGACGAGCGTGGAATGGCATTTCTGTATCATCTTACAGAGCTTCTGAGATCATATGGTGAACGAATTAATATTGCAAGATATGTGTATCTGGTATCACGCATGGAGCCTGACCGCGACAGCATTCTGGAAGTACAGGAGGCTTACAGCAGATTTTCAGAGAAAATGTATTTGTGGAGTCAAAATCCAAAAGACAGAAAAGAACTGCTTACGGCAATTTATTTATATGTGTATTTGAATAGAAAAGAGGAGGATGTGTAAATATGAAGCTAACAGAGGAAAACTATGTAGAAACAGCGGAGAAAGCTATTCAGGAAATCTGTGCACTTAAGAACAAGAGTGGTAAATCGGTTCCGCCTGTTACCACATCAAAAATCAGAAATCTGCTTGCAATGACCGCAGCAATTTACAACGATGTGATAGTGAGCCAGTCAGAAAAGCTGTCAGCGGAAATAGTTGGAAGAATCAATTATTTAAAAATCCGTTTTGTGTATGAGGCAGGACGCGAGCCAAAGGTAAAGGCGCTTGTGGAAAAAGCACAGCTTCTGGAGCATTTAAAAGAGGTAGGAAACAGCAGAGCACAGTATATTTTGTTCAGCAGATATATGGAGGCTTTGGTTGCATACCGTAAATTTTACGGTGGACATGATGAATAGAAGGAGTAAAAAATATGTTTGCAAAAATTGAAATCAGCGGAACCATAGAAATAGTAACAGGACTTCACATTGGCGGCTCAAGTGCCTTCTCAGCAATCGGAGCAGTGGATTCTCCGGTAATAATGGATACGAGAACAAATCAGCCAATGATTCCGGGAAGCAGTTTAAAGGGAAAAATGAGAGCACTGCTTGCAAAACAGTATAACACAGCAATTGCAAAAACTGCAGATGATGACGCGGAATGCCTGACGAACCTTTTTGGAAGTGCAAAGTCAAAGAAAGAAAGCCGTGTATTATTCACAGATATGTTTCTAGATAATCTTGATGAATTAAAGAGGGCAGGACTTACCGGAGCAACAGAGGTAAAATTTGAAAACTCTATTTCCAGAACGACAGCGGTGGCAAATCCGCGACAGATAGAGAGAGTAGTGCGTGGAGCACAGTTTCCAATGCAGCTAATATATGAATATACAGATAAAATCGATGAGGAAACTCTGCTACAGGATTTTTGCATTCTGAAAGAAGGCTTTAAACTTCTGGAATATGATTATCTGGGAGGCAGTGGCTCCAGAGGATATGGACGAATTAAGTTTTTGGATTTGGATGCTGAGCCGGTCATTGGAGATGTGGGTGATGAATTAATGGAAAAATGTCGTACAATATTGGAAGGATAATCGTATGGAATATACTATCTATAAACTAGAATTTCAGACAGGTGTGCATTTTGGTACAGGAGCATTGGATGATGGAGCTTATATTTTTCATGCGGATCAGCTTTTCTCGGCAATGTATATAGAAGCACTAAAGCTTGGAAAGGCACAGAATTTCTATGAAGCTGTAAAGGCAGGCAATCTCCTCCTGTCAGATGCACTGCCTTACATTGATAAGCAGTATCTGATTCCAAAGCCAATGATTTATGTACAGACAGACCGTCAGGGAGAGTCAAAACAGAAAAAAGCATATAAAAAGCTGAAATATCTTCCGGTAGAGAAAATTGATGAATTTCTGACAGGAAACATGAATCTTGAATCGGATCTGATGAGAGGCTTCGGTCAAATGCAGCAACAGACAATGGCCCATGTACGAAAAGACGAGGACACGCTGCCGTACAGGGTAGGCACATTTTATTACGCACCGGGATGTGGGCTGTATGTGATTATAGCTTATCAATCAGATGAAGAACTTTATCTGGCAGAGGAGCTTCTGGAATCACTTTCCTACACCGGAATTGGTGGAAAGAAAAACAGCGGCATGGGCAAATTTCAGTTCAGAAAAGGGAAACCATCACCGGAGCTTGAGAAAAGACTATGTGAAAAATCGTCGAGAAATATACTTATCTCCACAGCTCTTCCAATGGAGTCGGAGCTGGAAATAGCGCTTGAGGATGCGTCATACTTACTGAAAAAAAGGTCAGGATTTGTGGCTTCTGTTGATTATGCACCTGAATGGCGTAAAAAGAAGGACTTGTATGTATTTGCACCAGGTTCATGTTTTGTGAATTGTTTTTCAGGAGACATTTACGATGTGTCTGATGGAGGAAACCATGCGGTATATCGTTATGCAAAGGCTTTATTTTTGGGGGTGTAGGTATGCAACAGTTTTTAAAACATTATAAAGTAAAAATTCGTGTGCTGTCTCCAATTTTTATAGGTTCAGGCGAGAAAATAGGGAAAAAAGAGTACATATATATGCCGTGGAATCACCGCGTTATTATCCCTGATGTGGATAAGATGTTTGAGGATTTAAGCAGGCGTGGATGGACAAATGAGTTTACATCATTTTTGATGGACAGCAGAAACGGACAGATGCCGTTATCCACCTGGCTTGCACAGAAGAAGCTGCGTGGTGAGGATTATGAAAAGTGGAAAAATTACGAGATGGATGCAGGGGAAGCGTTTGTAAACCCGGCCTCACGTCCAAAAGAAATTGATGCTTTTGTGAAGGATGCATATGGAATGCCGTATGTACCGGGAAGCAGTATTAAAGGAATGATACGTACAATTCTGCTTGTCTGGGAAATACAAAAGAATCCTGATGCCTTCAGAGAAATCTGCAGGGAAATTAAAATGAGCTCACAAAATAAAGCAAGCAGAAAAATCTGTCTGGCAAGGGAAACATCAAAGCTGGAACAGCAGATTCTGTATACGCTTGGCAGAGACGAAAAGAAAACACAGAATGCTGTAAATGACTGTCTGTCAGGACTTCATGTGGGTGACAGTGCATCGATTTCAACGGAACAGCTTACACTTAGCCAAAAGATTGACTATACACTGGGTGGAAAGAAGAAGCCTTTGCCACTGTTACGTGAAACACTGATACCAGGCACAGAAATCTGCTTTGATATCTCTATTGATACTACATTATGTGATTATGATATGGAAGATATATTAGAAGCTGTACAGGTGTTTCAGCAGGTATGTAACACGTACTTTTATGAGCGATTTCACAGACAGGTTAAAGATGAAAATGCAGTATTTCTGGGTGGAGGCTGTGGCTTTCTATCTAAGACGGTATTGTACGCATTGTTTGGGCAGGATGCAGTGCGTATTGTGGACAGTGTATTTCAGAATACATTAGGCCGCCAGTATACGATCCACAAGCATCAGAGAGATATTGGACTCAGGATAGCTCCACATGTATGTAAGTGCACAATGTATCAGGGGGAGCTGTATGATATGGGCATAGGTCAGATATCATATGAAGAATAATAAGAGATTTCACGATTTTTGCGCCGATGCCCTAAAACACTGGCATTCGGCGGTATTTGATATTAGTTTTTCAGATGGTAAAAGCCGGATTTGGTTTTGCACCGCAATCCGGCTTTGCAGCCCGGTAATTATAAGGGCTGCGGAGGACAGTATTGAAATATAAAGAACCCCAATAGGGGACGGAAACATATTTATCCCTCAACTTTCGTAAATGTTCTAATTATTGAAATATAAAGAACCCCAATAGGGGACGGAAACTAGTCATCTCTTCCTCATAGGTCTTCTTGCCCTTATTGAAATATAAAGAACCCCAATAGGGGACGGAAACTGTGATGGTAAAAATTCTTATACTATCTTTGATACTATTGAAATATAAAGAACCCCAATAGGGGACGGAAACTTTTAAGTTTGTCATTTTGATTTCCTCACTTTCAGTATTGAAATATAAAGAACCCCAATAGGGGACGGAAACCTGTTTTTCTTTAACATATTCAGCAACATCAAGATATTTCATTGAAATATAAAGAACCCCAATAGGGGACGGAAACTGCCTTCTTGCCGTGCCATGCCTGTTTTCTTTGAATATTGAAATATAAAGAACCCCAATAGGGGACGGAAACTGGCAAACAATGTATGTATATATCTGCGCCATTACTATTGAAATATAAAGAACCCCAATAGGGGACGGAAACGGATAATATTTTTTATACATTTTTGAATTGAACATATTGAAATATAAAGAACCCCAATAGGGGACGGAAACTGTCCTGACGCTTTTGCGTTAAATAATTCTTTCTTATTGAAATATAAAGAACCCCAATAGGGGACGGAAACTCTCGTATCGCCTAACTTAATTCGTCTTACATTATTGAAATATAAAGAACCCCAATAGGGGACGGAAACCTAATCAATAGCTCTTATCAAATATCCGTATATCATTGAAATATAAAGAACCCCAATAGGGGACGGAAATAATGGACATACATCTAATTGGTCATCATAATTTATTGAAATATAAAGAACCCTAATAGGGGACGGAAACGTTGACTTAATTGTACGTGTAACCATTGGTTTTCTCATAATTGAAATATAAAGAACCCCAATAGGGGACGGAAACCATTTCTTTGTCTAACAGCGCTTGAAAGTCAAATGATTGAAATATAAAGAACCCCAATAGGGGACGGAAACAATCGAAGAATCTGATCTTCTCCTTCTTCCTGAAGATTGAAATATAAAGAACCCCAATAGGGGACGGAAACTACATACACGAGCTACACCAGCCACCCAATTTGCATTGAAATATAAAGAACCCCAATAGGGGACGGAAACCCTATTGGCGCGATTATTTACCGGACGCGCGGACGGAGATTGAAATATAAAGAACCCCAATAGGGGACGGAAACACACGGTCTGTCAGTGGTAAGGCGGTCACTGTATCGAATTGAAATATAAAGAATCCCAATAGGGGACGGAAACAGGTCTAACGGCTCGCAATAATAAACAAGTTCATCAGATTGAAATATAAAGAACCCCAATAGGGGACGGAAACCCCTGTCTTTTTAAAGTTTAATTATAAGGTCAGACATTGAAATATAAAGAACCCCAATAGGGGACGGAAACTCCGCCTTTCATGTTAATAATTGCAATAGTTTTCAATTGAAATATAAAGAACTCCAATAGGGGACGGAAACTTTGCCTTGTTTATTATTCTCTTTCCTTCATCAATAGTATTGAAATATAAAGAACTCCAATAGGGGACAGCAAAAAGAAACAAAAATATCATAGAGAGGGGATTATAAAATATGAGCTACTTATATGTATGTGAGCAGGGAGCTACAATCGGAATTACAGAAAATCGCTTTCAGGTAAAATATAAAGATGGCATGGTAAAGAGTATTCCGGCTGAAACCTTAGAAGTGATTGAAGTGTTCGGAAAAGTACAGATTACTACCCAGTGTATGACAGAATGTTTGAAGCGTGGTGTAAACATCATATTTTATTCTACAAATGGAGCGTATTTTGGAAGATTAATTTCCACGAATCATGTGAATGTTCAAAGGCAGCGTGTACAGGCCAGACTGACCGAAGATGAACAGTTTAGGCTGGGTTTTTCAAAACGTATTATTAATGCAAAAATCCGCAATCAGATAGTTGTTTTACGCCGCTATGCAAGAAACCAAGAGAGTGATATTCAGCGTGCGGTTATTGAAATGCAGAATATGTATAAAAAGTTGGGAGCAGCACAGGGGATAGAGCAGGTTATGGGATATGAAGGAACGGCGGCAAAAATATATTTTCATGAATTAGGACGGCTTATAGATCCGGAGTTTGCATTTACAGGAAGAAATAGGAGACCGCCTCGTGATCCATTTAATTCATTGATAAGTCTGGGATACTCCATTATTTTAAATGAGCTATATGGAAAGCTTGAGGCAAAAGGGTTAAATCCATATTTTGGAATAATGCATAGTGACAGAGAGAAACATCCGACACTGGCAAGTGATTTGATGGAAGAGTGGCGAGCAGTGCTGATAGATTCAATAGCTTTAAGCATGCTGAACGGACATGAACTTCTTAGAGAAGATTTTTATTATGGAACAGACCAGCCTGGTGTTTTTCTCGCGAAGGATGCATTCAAAAAATATGTGCAGAAGCTTGAAACAAAATTCAGGACAGAAAGCAGATATTTAACATATGTGGATTATAGTGTCAGCTTTCGAAGAGCAATGGATTTACAGATAAATCAGTTTGTTCGCGCAATTGAAGAACATGATCCAGCTCAATACACCCCTGTGATGATACGTTAGGAGTTGCCTATGGAAAACTATTTCTGGAATACGGAAGAAACACAAAGCGTTAAAAAATTGTATGTTCTGATTATTTATGATATTGTTGATAATAAGAAACGATTGGCATTTTCAAAAAAATTAAACGGCTACGGATTTCGCGTGCAAAAGTCAGCATTCGAAGCTATGATTACAGAAAGTCTGTATCGTAAGCTTATAGATGAAATTCCTGCTATGATTGACAAGGAGATAGACAGTGTAAGGGTGTACAAGATTCGAGGTAGTGGAGAGGTTAATTTATTTGGAATCAGTAACACAATCACAGATGAAGAGGTTATTATTTTATGAACAGGAAAATTTTATTTACTCCGGTCGGAGGAACAGATCCAATATCTTCAACAAATTGCTATGATGGAGCTATTTTACATATTTGCAGACATTACAAACCGGATAAAGTCATAATGTATATGTCAAAAGAAATGCTTGAAAATCAAGAAAAAGATGATAGATACAGATATTGTCTGGACAAGCTTTGCGATTTGCAGAAACGTACTATGAGCTACGAAATCATAGAGAAAAATGAACTTACAAAGGTTCATGAATTTGATTTTTATTATGAAGATTTTCAGAAATGTATCCGCGATATTTATCAGACAATGGATGAATCAGATCAATTGTTTTTGAATGTGTCATCAGGTACTCCTGCAATGAAAAGTGGTCTTCTAGTATTGCAGACCATGGAGGAATATCCGGCAAAACTGATACAGGTTTCTACACCAGAAAAAAGAATCAATGAGCATCATCATAAGGATTACGATGTTGTTACTCTGTGGGAGTTGGATGAGGATAATCAGCCGGATGTGCATAACAGGTGTAGAGAGATAACATGCCCGAGTCTTCAGAAGCTAAAGAAAGAAGAAGTGATAAAAAAGCATATTATGTCATATGATTACCGGGCTGCGTTGACAGTAGCTAATACCATGAAGACAGATGATACACAAAATTATAAAAATTATCTGGAACTTGCCGAAAAGAGACTGTTGCTCGATATGTCATCGGTTGATAAAATCGCTAAGAAAATAGAATTTGACTGTATTCCTGTTAAATCCTCCTCAGAGCGTATGTTATTCGAATATGCTCTTTGCATGATGATAAAGCTGAACAAAGGAGAATATGTGGATTTTATCCGTGCCATTACACCTATACTTGTAGATCTATTTGAACTGGTGTTAAAGGTACAGTGCAAAATAGATGTGAATGATTACTGCAATAACATTAAGAAAAAAGATGGTTCAAACCAGCGCCGCTGGTCAGGTGATAAGCTGATGAATACAGAGGTCGAGAATGTGCTTAATACAGCTTTTTCAGGAAGCTTCAAGTTGGGCGATGTTTATTCAGTTCATATAAAAGCATTGATAGAGCATTTTTCAACAGACATACAATTAAATGAATTGATATCTAATCTGCGTCTTGTTGAAGAAAAAATTAGAAATACCGCAGCTCATGATATTGTTTCAGTCACGGAAAAAGTGATAGAAGAAAGGACTGGGTTTTCGGCAGAAAAAATAATGAAAATGATACAAAAGTTATTCTCTTATACTGGCATTAAGGTGAAAAAAGAATATTGGGATTCGTATGATTTGATGAATCAGGAAATATTGGAAAAAATATGATGTTGGAGAAGTTTGATGAATTTGAAAAAGCGATGAGCAAGGCGGGCTATAAAATTCCAGAGCTGGTATAATAATCACAGAACGGTTATAGCAATAAAAACAAGGGTGTTGATATAGAGTATCAATGCCCTTGTCTTTTAGACAGAAATTTGATGACAAAATGTCCTCTCTGTGTTAAAATCAACTCAAAGCATTATATTTCTGTAAATACGACACCACAGCATATTTTTACCGGTGAGTATCACTTTGAAGAGGGCAGACCACTTCGCATTTTTCGACAAAGACATGGAAAT
>OGGU01000774.1_pt1 | contig 22641 bp, 16 predicted proteins | sample 1571241 | NCBI WGS metagenome assembly OGGU01 (sample SAMEA2581934, study PRJEB24529) | metagenome | biome: Human gut stool | place: China | collected 2011
AAGGAAAACAGCGGGGTTGCGCACAAAATTGGAGGAAAATTGGCATGGCAAACAAGAAAATCAAATTCCCGCTCTGGCTCATGCCGGACACCAAAGCGACGGTCGAATGTCTCTACCGGCAGGACGGATGTAACAGCCAGAGCGAGTTCATCGAAAAAGCGATTCTGTTCTACTGTGGCTATCTGCAAAGCGAGTATGCCGGGGACTTTCTGCCGAAGATCCTTGGTGAAACGCTGGAGGCAATCCTCAGTATGTTCGGGGATCGTATCGGCAAGCTGCTTCTGAAGCAGGCTGTCGAGCAAAACGTCTGCAATCATATTCTCGCGTCAGATACGGATATCGACGCGCAGACGTACCAGCAGATGCGCGGAAAAAGCTATCAGGAGGTGCTGCGGACGAACGGCCAGATCTCGTTCCCAGAGGTGCTTCGGCAGCAAAGCCGACTGTAACAGATGGCGCGGCTGATCCAAAAAACCGGCTTCATCAGCCGCAAAAGCGCGGGCGGCTACTTGAAGTATATCGCCACGCGCGAGGGTGTCGAGGTGCTGACCGGCAAAGGCCCCGCGACGGAAAAGCAGACAGAGATGGTCGCAAAACTGCTCAAGGACTTCCCGGATATGCGGGATTCCTTCGAGTATGAAGACTACAAGCAAGCGCCGACGCTCCACACTGCGTCGGCGCTCATTTCTGCCGCGTTGGACACGCATATGCAAAATCTTCAATCCGAAAACGGCTATCTCAAGTACATTGCGACGCGCCCCGGCGCGGAAAAGCATGGCGCACATGGCCTGTTCGGTCGGGAGGAAAATACGAATTTGACTGCGGCGATGCACGACTTGACCGCGCACGACGGAAACGTTTGGACGATCATATACTCTCTGCATCGCGAGGACGCGGAACGCTTGGGATACAACAACGCTGCCGCATGGCGCAAACTGCTCATCAGTCAGCAAAATAAGTTTTCGGAAGCATTTCATATTCCAGCGTCGGCACTGCACTGGTACGCAGCTTACCACGACGCGGATACGCACCCGCATATCCACATGATGATCTGGACAGACCAGGAGACGGTTTTGAAACGGGATGCCGTCGTAAAATTGCGCTCCGCAATGACCAACAGCATCTTTCAGGCAGAGTTAGAAAACCTCTATATCCAGAAAGATGCAGCTTACAGGGACGTGAGCGAAGCGGCGCGGGCGGTTATGCACGAACTCGTTGACTGCATGGAATCCGCCTCTGAACCGCCCCCGTCCATCCAGCAAAAGCTGTTGGAGCTTGCGCTGGAACTGCGCACGGTCAGCGGCAAAAAGCAGTATGGCTATCTCAAAAAGCCGCTGAAAGACAAAGTGGATTCTATCGTGGACGAACTCGAAAAGCTGCCGGAGGTGGCAGCATATTATTCTGTCTGGAACGGCCTGCGCGATACGCTGGAGGGCTATTACAAAAACCGGCCCCGGCAGCACAATCCGCTCTCACATCAGAAAGAATTTCGCGCGATCAAGAACGCAATCATTCAGGAAGCGGAGCGCCTGCGGCAGCAGATGGAGCAGGTGCAGGCAACCTCAGAACAGGAGACTTCACAGGAGGAAGAACCGTCTTCGGAAGAAACTTCTACAGACACGTCTACAAATCCGACGCTTGCAAACGAGAATACTTCATTCACGCCTTCTCGCCCTGCACAGCTTCCATCCGAATATCTTCTGAATTCAACCATCCGACTGTTTCACCAGATGGGACGGATCTTCCGCGACAATGCTGCACCACCCAGCAATCCAATGGGTATCCGCGTCGATTCCAAGCGCCGCAAAAAGCTGATGCAGAAGCGGCTGGCGATGGGGCATAAGCAGGATGATCATGAGCAGGAACAGGGATACAATCTGGACATTCGATAAAACAGGCGGCGCTGTGCTGACAGCGTCGCCTGTTGCATATTTGCTTAAAAATCCTCGGTCAATGCACGTTCACAGTACGCTTTGAGCGCCGGAACGTCTTCTGTTGCCGTCTGCCAGATGCGATCTTTGTCCATCGAGCCATAATCGTGCGCGAACATATTGCGCATATTTTTGATTGCACGCCAATCCATCTGCGGCTTCGTTTTCTGCACATACGCATCGGAAAACTTTCCAGCAAGCTCACCGATCTGAAGCAGGTTCATGCTGACAGAATCCATGTAATCCTGATCGTCCAGAAAGACATCGAACTCACGACCGAAGCGGGAAAGCGTTTTTTCAATCCGATTGCAGTATTCCAGAATATGCGCAAGAATCTGCGCATCGCGGTTAGGAAAGCTCATACAGCAGCACCCGATCCTTTCGCAGATTTTCGAGGAAGGCTTCGTCTTTGTTGTACTTGAGCGAGCCGGTCGTGACAACGTCAATGCTCTTTTTGAGCGCGTCTTCCAGGTCGGCATACAGACCGCCAAGGGCGAACAGACCACGCAGCCTGGGCGCGTCCACGCAGAGGTCTACATCGCTGGCGGGCGTTGCGTCGCCTCTTGCATAGGAGCCGAACAGGAACACCTTGTCCACGCCGTGCTGCTTTGCAATCGGCGCGACGATCTCACGAATCTCATCGATCGAATATACTTGCGTCTGCATTCCGTGCGCCCCCTTCCTACGGACAGTATACCCTAAAACAAAAATCTTTGCAACGGGTGTATGCACAAAAAGGACGTGCATAAATTGCAGAGAAGAAACAGGAGGTTGAATGAAACAAGAACCATGGTGCCTGCCGGTCACATTGGTCAACGCCAAAATCGGCAGCATTGCAGAGATCACATATCCCTGCCACAATGCAGAGATGATAGAAGCCCTTGCGCGCTGCAAGATCCCATATGGCAGCGGCGCGTATTATCACAAGGTGGAAGAAGACCACATGGATGGCCGTCGGAAAGATGCCCTGACAAAAGCGTTGGCAGGAACCATTGAGAGCAAAGCTGCTCCGCCGACGATGCGTGAACTGAACTTTCTTGCCGCACAGATTCAGTGTATGCCGGAGCGGAAACGGAATGTGTTGCAAAAAAACATTTCTCAGCTTCCGGCTTCGAGTATGGCGGATGTTTTTCGTGTGGTGCAGGACTATTCTCAGATGCGTGTGGATGCCGATATGCGGGACTTATCAGCGCGTGCCGTCCTGTGGGATGAAAACAACCCATATTTTCAGGTTGCAATTAGGTCCCCACAGGCAGAAGAATCCGAAATAATTGATTGTCCGATTGACCATTCCGCGTTGGCGGCAATTCAAAATAAGCTCGGTATCCGCAATATAGATGCCTGCATCGAGCAGATCGACGGCGTGATATCTTGCGGCTCAGAGGTATCGTTTGCAGACATCAACCGCTTGGCATCTGCACTGAAGGAAAACCATGTCGGCCAGCAGCTTGGAAAATACAAAGCTGTTTTGGAACTGGAAGACTGCGCAGATGTTGAAACCGCAATTACGCTGGCAGGCAGGCTGGATGAATATGAATTCTGCCCGGACGCGGATATGCAGGACGTGCTTGGACGGTACATTCAGGACGCGGATCAGCTCGACTACGATGAAGAAATGGATGCCGCCGAGGAATTTGGAATTGCAGATACGGACTATGGAATTGTAAAACGTGCAGATTCTGCTCCAACAATGCAGTTTGATATGCAGCTATAGGAGGTGATGTTTTGGCACAATACATTGAATTTACCCCAGAGCAGAAAGAGCGTGCAGCGACCGTTGACCTTGAAGAATTTCTCCTCCAGCAAGGAGAAAAGCTCATCAAATCCGGCCGTGAAAAGAGGCTTGCCAGCGATCACAGCGTCACGGTGCGCGGCTGTGAGTGGTTCGACCATGCGTCAAACGAAGGTGGCCGCGCTGTCAGCTTTGTTCAAAAATATTACGGCAAAAGTTACGCCGAAGCCATGTCCATGCTGCTTGGCGAGAGCATGGAGCCGGTTTATCCGCAGGCGAAAAAGCAGGAACAGGTCGATCAAAAGCCATTCGCGCCGCCCGTTCCGAACGCGAATATGCACCGTGTATTTGCATATCTGCTCAAAACGCGCGGACTGGATGCCGACGTGGTTTCGTATTTCGCGCGTAAGAAAATGCTCTACGAGGACACGGCGCACCACAATGCTGTGTTCATCGGAACCGACGAAGGCGGCTGTCCGCGCCACGCCCATCTGCGCAGCACGAACAGCTTCGGCAAAGCCTTTCGCCTGAACGTCGAGTCCAGCGACCCGCGTTACAGTTTTCATCATACCGGCACGGACGGGAGCCTTTATGTGTTCGAAGCTCCCATCGATATGCTCTCGTATATCTCTATGAATCCACATCAGTGGCAGGAGCACAGCTACGTTGCCTGCTGCGGCACGTCCCCAATTCCGGTGATGCAGATGCTGAAACCGGATACGCAGATCGTCTATCTGTGCCTTGACAATGACAAAGCCGGTCACGCCGCGAGTGAACGGATGACAGAGCTCCTGCGTGAACGCGGCGTCATGACAGAGCGGCTTGTACCAGAAATGAAAGACTGGAACGATGATCTTCTCCACGGACAAAAGGAGGAATTAGCCCCATGCCTGAGTCTATGACCCCTTTGGTTGCCGTTGGCGTGATAGGTGCGTTGTTCATTCTTCTGCTTTCACTTCTAACGAACAACTACTCGCTGAACAACATCAAGTCTAAAACCGTTGGCGACGGTCAGTATGGCACAGCACGCTGGGCGACGGATCAGGAGATCCGAAAAGCCTACGTCACGGTTCCCTTTAACGTTGCAGCATGGCGCGCCGGGAAGAAGCGCCCGACCGTGCAGGGACTGGTTCTCGGCAGTGTGCAGCGCGGCAAGCGACTGGAAGCGTTGGTGGACCGCGACGATGTGCATTGCCTCATGATCGGCGCATCCGGTGTCGGCAAGACTGCGTTCTTTCTGTATCCCAACATCGAATATGCCTGCGCTTGCGGTATGAGCTTCCTGATTTTGGATACAAAAGGTGACCTCGCGCGCAACTGCGGAAGGATCGCGCAGAAGTACTATGGCTATCGCGTATCAGTGGTCGATCTGCGCAACCCGATTCGTTCGGATGGCAACAACCTGATGACGTTGGTCAACCGCTATATGGACGTGGCTCGTGAGCATCCGGACAACCTTGCAGCACGGGCGAATGCAGAAAAATATGCGAAGATCCTCGCCAAAACCATCGTCAATCCGGGCGGCGATGAGCAGGATCGTGGACAGAACTCGTACTTCTATGATGCAGCAGAGGGCGTGCTGGCAACCGTGATTATGACGCTGTCAGAGTTTATTCCAACGGACAGCGCGGGGCATGACAAGCGGCACATCATGTCCGTGTTCAAGCTGGTGAAGGAACTGATGGCTCCCATGGGCAAGAAAAATGGATTTCAGGTTCTGATAGACAGCCTGCCGGATACGCATAAGGCAGGCTGGATGGCGACCGCAGCAACCAGTTCCTCCGAACAAGGCATGGCCTCCGTCATGTCCACGGTGCTGTCCAGATTAAATTCGTTCATTGATTCCGAGCAGGAGCAGGTGCTTTGCTATGACAGCCCAATCGACGCAGAACACTTTGCATCCGAGAAGTGTGCAATTTTTCTAATCATCCCGGAGGAAGACCCGACGAAACACTTCATGGCGGGGCTCATGATCCAGAACCTGTCGCGAGAGCTGTTTTCCATTGCGGACGCTAACGAAGGAAAGCTAAAAAAGCGCGTGGTATTTTACTGCGACGAATTTGGGACGATGCCGCCCTTTGACGTTCTGCCGCTGTTCTCCGCTGGGCGAAGCCGCAAGCTGACGCTTGTACCGATCATCCAGAGTCTTGCGCAGTTAGAGAAGAATTACGGAAAAGAGGGCGCGGAGATCATAGCCGATAACTGTCAGGATACGATCTTCGGCGGCTTCGCCCCCAACAGCCAGACAGCGGAGACGCTGTCCAAAGCCCTCGGCAGCCGGACAGTTCTTACTGGCTCCATCAGTAAGGGAAAGGACAGCAACAGCCAGAGCTTGCAGATGGCAGAGCGCGCGCTTTTATCGCCGGATGAGCTGAAAAGTCTCCCGAAGGGAGAATTTGTTGTCATGAAAACCGGCACGCACCCGATGCGTACCAAGCTGCAATTATATTTCAAATGGGGAATCAAGTTTGAAGAACCATATCAGACACCGGAACGCGCCCAGCGCGAGGTTTACTACGCGGGAAAGGAGGAATTGCTGATGAATATCAAGAAAAGTCTGTATTCGAAACCGCAGCAGGTCGCAACGCCGAAAGCGGATGACTATATGAGCAGCTACGGCGAGAAATGAGCTTCTTCTGTGAAATCTACGCCGATCCCGACCTGCCGCACCGGGCGCGGACAGTCTATATGTACCTCCGTGACCGTGCAGGCGGCGGGAGCTGCTGGCCGGGCATCAAGACGATAGCCCGCGACCTGCACCTCTCGCCGCGCACGGTTCAGCGTGCCTTGAATGACTTAGAACGCGCCGGATACATCCAGCGCCAGCGCCGACACCGTGAAAACGGGAGCTGCACGTCAAACTTATACATTATAAATATAGAGGGCAAATAGCAAATCGGACGCTCCCGCCAAGGGGAACGTCCGCGCTTTTGCTGTCACCAGCGCCGCGACACCACGGCGTAGCTTGAAGGACCAACTCTAGCTGAGAACCAATACAGAAAAAGAAATCTGAATCTAAGAAAGGAAATCAGAAGGAGCCTTCTTCAAAATAATTCGTGCATTTTCAGAAAAATGCGCTAAAATAAAAGAAAGGAATAGACTGTTCAGGTGTTCGTTTCTAAAGGGAACGAACTCAATGCGGAATGGGGTGAAAGTCCCCGCGAACCGGTCACTGTGAAGCTCCAACTGCGGGAGATAAGTCAGATACGCGCCTGAGCATGGAACAAAAGCGACGCCTCGTCAACGGTCTGCTTTTTACCGGCAGGAGTTCCTGCCAGTGAATCGGCATTCGTGGGCGTAGTGTGCTGCGAAGGCCGTTTTATTTTTGAGCAAAAAATTCACGTAAAGTGTCCCAATCCATGTGAATTAAGATTGGAAATACCTGTGGCAGCAAGCACCTTGCCGCCTGCTGACGGGAGTTCTGACGGGAAATGGGCGCAAAAAAAGCCACCGGCGCAGCTGCCGGTGGACACAAAACGTCATTATTTTCAGATGATCATGCGCCGATTTTGAGGAAAGCGATGCTCTGGATACAGCGGCGCTTGCTCTCCATCGATGGGTGGACATAGAGCTTCAGCGTCGTTTTAATGTCCGCGTGACCGAGCAGCTCACTGACGCTTTTTATATCCGCGCCTGCCTCCACACATCTCGTCGCAAACGTGTGCCGCAGGGCATGAAAGCCTCGGTGACGGATGCCGCAGCGCCGCAGAAGCACCGTGAACTGATACTGGCAGGTGCGCGGGTCCATGGGGCGATCTTCGCGGCCGGTCATCAGATAGGCATCTGGCGGGAGCTTCGCGGAAACCCTTTTCAGCAAAAGCAGCAGCTCTGGATGCAGCGGTATGATCCGCTCGGAGCTGTCGCTTTTCGGGCGCTGCACCAGAAGCTGGGATACGCCATGCAGCGTGACGCGCTGCACAGACCGGCGGACATGGAGCGTCCCGGAAAGAAAATCAATATCGCTTACGCGCAGTGCGCAGGCCTCACCGACGCGAAGTCCCGCATGAAGCGCCAGCATTACGGCAAGGCTGATTTTCTTTGACGGGAATAGGGCTTTTCCGAGTACAGCAAGCTCCGTCTCAGAAAATACGTCGATCTTCTTCTGCGTACAAGCCGGGAGCTTTGCGTTCAGCGCGTCGCAGACGCAGTGATACTCCCGCTGAGCAAAGCGCAGCAGCGTCTTGATCAGCACCGCCAGATCGCGTACTGTTTTTGCGGATAAACCGCCGCTGCCGTCAATGCGTCCGTGCTGCTTCATCCAGAGCAGAAAATTAGAAAGCTCTTTTGCCGTCAGCCGGGAAACAGGGATGCCTCCGAGGTGCGGCAGAATATGGCGTTCCAACATGAAACGGTAACGCTCCCGTGTGGAGAGTTTGACATCGGTTTGAAGCAGATACTGAGAAAAAAGCTCTTTCAGCGTCAGCTCACACGCAGCCGTGCTTTCGTGTGTCAGCGCCTGCATTGCTGCCAGCTGCTTCTTCTTTGCAATATCGTGCGTCCGCCCATAGACAGACTTGTATTTTGCCTTGCCATTTGGCAAGCGCATGGCGATATACCGCGCCTCCCAGCGACCGTCTTTCCGGTGATAAATGTTCTCTCCGTATTTCGGCAAGTGCTCCACCTTTCCTTTTTACCAGAATCATGACGGCAAATACAAGACAAAACCGTTCTGCATCTGCTGATGCAGATTTACATAACTGCTTCACACACTTTTTACACGATGAAATTTGCAAGAAATTGATGATTGAAGACATGGAATCGGGTTGACTTTTCTATATCTGCATGTATAATAAATGTGAAAGTAGAATATTTTGTGGTTTAATCGTCACGTGAAGTGGGACACTTTACGTGAAAAAATCCTTGCCGTACACACGGTTAGGATACCACAAAAGAGAAAACCAATTCTGCGGTCATACAATTTCATACTGCGTGATTTTTGCTTGCCGAGGATGTGTAATCACAGGTCGCAGCCATGATTGGACTGAGCCTGTGATGAAAGAGGAAGGCTGTGTACATTGGGAGTGTACGCGGCTACTCGCCCGGAGCCGTAAGGATGAGCAAGATTCCAAAGTGGCACGCGGCAGAACGTAAGACAGCGTTTTGTTTGCAAGTCATGTGATCGAAAGATCGCCATTGTGGGGCTTGCCCCATGAGAAGGTAGGAGTCAGAGCGCGGATGTAAATTACATCCATAGTCCAAGTCGGAAGAATCGCTATTCTCACTGCATGGGATTCTGTCTGGTTATGACCCCTGAAATGCAGAAGGCGGGCAAAAAACGTATGGTAGGCAGCACGATGATCTGCTTATTGTACTTGACACGGGCGTCAACTGTTCCCTCTTTTACGGAACAAGTGGCGCTCTTTTTGTATGTGTCTTATCCAGATTATCCCATGATAGGGGTAGTCTGTGAAAAAGTACGATAGGAGGAAAAACGTATGCACGGCGAAGAACAGCAGCTTCAAATCCAGCAGCCCAACTGGCAGGAAAACCTGGACCCGCAGCTTTTGTCCCGCGTCAAGCAGATCATCGCACGAAGAAACACGGAGTTTATTTTAGACCACCAGAATGATAGCCTTGAGCAGCTCAGCGCTTACCTGAAAGCCTGCATGGAAGACATCGGGCATCCGCCCGCGCGAGTAGAAGTAATCGGCGGTGATTTCTTAGAATACCGTTTTGAATCATGGTCGAAAGCTCTCCGCAGCTTTTATAGCGGCTCAGTATCTGCCAACATTAAAAACCCGCCGCCGTTTGCAAATCGAAAAATCGTGCGCGACCTTTATGCGGCGTTAGATTCGCAGCTTCAAAGGGCGGATGCAGCCTGTACCAAGGAGGTACGGGCATGAAAGGCAAACCGTTCCGAGATCGAGACAACCGGGCGCTGCATGAGCGTCGGATGAAAGAGCGCACACGCATTGTTGTTACGCAAAAGAATATTGAATATATCCTTGCACATCAACACGATTCCCGAGAAGAACTTGCTCGCTACCTACGGCAATGCAAAAAAGAGCTGGGACACGTCCCAGCTCAGTCTGAGGTTATCGGCGGCGATTTACTGGCGCTTCGATTTGGCTCCTGGGCAACGGCCCTGAATTACAGCGGCTATGTGGACTACAAAGGTCCAGCCCTAAGTGCGCTGCCATTGGAACGCACAGCAATCTTTCAGGAAGAATATAACCGCCTGTCGGAGCAACATGTAAAGGATAAAGACGCGCGGAAGAAGCAGGCGAAAGAGAACCGCCGGGAACAAAAATCCGCCAAAAAGCGCGAGAAAAAAGCGGCAGCCGCGGGAGGCTCCAAATGAGCGGCGGCGCACGGAACCGTTTTGACGGTCAGCAGTGGCGCGAGGAGCTGATCCGCAAGCGCACAAAAGAAGCGCTCGCTGTCTGGCCGCAGGCAGAGCGATACCTCCATTTTAATGAGGAATATAAGCATCAGACCGCCATCTATGAGCAGGAGCGCGCTGAAAAGCTCCGTGCCAGAAAAGAGCGCAACGCCCAGCGCGAGAAAAAGCGCGGCGCGCCTGCTGCGCCGGTAAAACCGGAATCCGAATCTCCTTTCCAAACAGTCGAGGAAAGGAGGCCGCAGGATGCCGAACGGTAAAAAGCAGTTTCAGGGCAAAGGCCGCCGGTTTCGCGGCGATGTCTGGCTGGATGAGAAAATCACTGGGCGGACGATCCACGCGCTTCAGACGCGCGGCGTCAAGTTCCCCGCAAACGTCAACCCGCGTGGCACGCGGGAATTTAAGGACGAATATAAAAAGCAGCTCAAGCTGTTCCGGCAGGAACACGCCGCCAAAATCGCGGCGAAAAAAGAAGCGGCGCAGAAAGCTGCCCAGCAGCCTGCGGCGGAAGAAGCTGCACAATAAATTAGATGCAATCTGTTTGGGAACGGATTTGCACATAGACTGGCTTCATCCCCCTGAAGCCGACTGCCGAAATCCCCGGTTCCGAGCTGGGAACGCGGAACCGGGGGATCTCAAAACGAATCTACCGGGCCTTCGCCCGTCTCGAAATGATGAATCGCATCGACAACTGAATAGCTACAGCGAGAGAGCATACTGTCCGGGGGAAGTGTCGCGGCGAAACGAGCGCACCAACGGGCGGATAACATGGTCCTTATTGCGGTGGGTAGGAGCATAGGAAGCGGTATTGTATCTGTGGCGTGAAAAGTCCTTTGTGGTCAACGGCGCAAGCCGTAGACATATGCGCCGACGCGGAGTGTTTCTCATCCGTGCCGGTATCCCTTGCGAGAAACGATTCATGTTGTGAAAAATCACGCTGCTGCCATTCATGCGGTGGCAGCGCAAGTAAGTTGCATGGGCAGCGCAGCCATACTTCCGGGCTGCGCTGGCGCAAAGGAAGAAAAAAATAAAGGAGAAATCGAACATGAAAACATCCAAAAAAATGCTTTCCCTGCTTCTGATTGCCGCGATGCTCGTATCCGTGCTTTGCATGGGCGTTTCGGCAAGCGACTACGCTGAGGTCAGCATCAGCGAAGGCGAACCCGTTACTATCAGTTGGAGCGGTACAACCGGTACTGTTGTCAGCGTTGATGGTAGCAGCTACATTCCCAGACAATTTATCCTGTGGGTACGAAATGGCTTTACGGTCAGCGTTGATGGCACGGCGCTTACCCCGAACAGCGCCCCCAGTGCAGATGATACCGACGTTGCCTATACGATCAATACCGACGCAACGAACGCTATCACCATCGTCGCAAGCAACGGCACAACAACCTATACCATCACCTGCCCACATTACACCGCAACGGCAAGCGGCACGAATCCGGTTGCTGTGAATGGTTATCTGCCCGTTGGCCAGTTTGCTCGTCCCAACAGCTTCGGCTGGGGCGCGCTCTACACGGACAACACCAACGTTAGCTCTTCCAGCAACGATGTGAAGTTCAAGACCGGTTACGTTTCTACCGGCGTTTCCCTCGGTATGGCTGGCGGCTACGTCCAGTTCGATATGGGTAACAACCGTATTCAGAACAACGCCAACAACAAGTACGGCATTGACTTCATTGTTTACGGCAACGCATTTAAGGGCAATCCTGAAGCTGCTGGCGTTCAGGTTTCCAACGATGGTGTAAACTGGTACACGCTGGCCGGTTCCCGCCACTACATGAGCGACACCAAGTGGAACCAGAACATCTCCTATATCAAGATTGCAACTGCTAATACCACCATCGGTGGAAAGAGCTTTGCAAAAGCTGGCATCTACGTCTCGACGGACTTTGCTGCTCCGTCTTCGGACAATGCATCCGATGTTGATGCAGCAGTTGCCCTAGCAACGTGGACTGGTATTCCGCAGCTCACCGGCAGCACCTACCCCAAGACCTACACCACCGATACTCCGGCAGCCGCTGCATGGTGGCCTGAATATGCAAGCAACGAAAACTATGGTAACGTTTGGAACATCGGCAACGTTGTGAACGGCGTAAGCTGGCTGAGAAACGGTACTGCGGAAGTCATTACCTACACAGGTGTTACGACTGTTGAGGATGACATGGTCGTTCTGAACGAGGGCGCAACGGCGGCTCCGACGCAGGCTGAGATGACCGACGTGTATCAGTGGGGCTATGCGGATGTCCGTGTAAATGGTTCTCAGTATGGCACCGTTGTCAACAACCCCTACGCAGCCGCTCCTTCGACTGACGCCGGTGCAGGCGGCGACGGCTTTGACCTCTCTTGGGCGGTCAAGGCAGACGGCACCCCGATTGCACTCTCCTCTGTACGCTATGTCCGTGTTTACAGCGCGGTTCTGTTCAGCGCAGGTGTCTTCGGTGAAACTTCTGCCGAGGTCTGCGGTCTGTATGTCGCAAATGCTGAAAGCAGCAGCGTTGGCACAACATCTATCGGTTCTGTTGCAATTGATGGCGAGGGACTTGATTTAAGTGACGCAACAGCATATGGTAACAACACGTTCTATCTGGATGCCGAGATTGCTGATGGCAATGTAATTACCGTAACTGCTGCAAGCGGTGCAAATGTCTTCATCAATGGCGTCGAATCGAATACGTTCACTGTTTCTAATACGACAAATTTGGTACAAGTTCTTGTGCAGGTTGGAAATGCCGCACCGTATATTCTTGTTTTGGACTAAAGCAGCGACACAATTAACATCTAAGGAAAGGACGGTACGCCCCCGTGATCCAAGCTGGATCACGGGGGCGTTTTATTATCACGACAAATGAAGTGTATAAGAAAGCAATTACGCACCTTGCTTGTGATTATGTTGATAATTTGTTTGTCGTTTCAAGTTTATGCAGCAACAGAAACCATTGAATTTGGAAGCGATACCGTAAACTCCTACGACAAAAAATTAACAGATCAAAGTTTAAGCTGCGTTACAAAATCAGAAACTATTTCCATTAAGACCGTTTATATAAAAACCATTGAAAATGACGATGTTCAATTCAAGTCAACCTTACGACTTACGACATCCAATTATGGTTTTTTGAATCAAGCATCAACCGTCACTCTAACAAAAACTACGGCTAAACAGCCCAAAGATTTAGCCGGTATTTCGGTTTCAGCAAACGACCTAATAGTGAAGGGGTTATCTGCGGACAGCTTTGCTTCAACGTACCCGAAATTTTATTTTATCGGAGTGAGAGGTAAGGATGTCGAGAATTTCGGAATACTTATTCAGGTAAAAAACGCCAGCACCGAACCATCTCTTACCGACGCACAAAAAAAGCCGCTCACGGATTTGCTTGCCACCGTAGCAGACGGAAATGACAAATACGTCCAGTCTGGTGACCGATACAATGGTAAACCGGCAGATACGATCACAAGCAAAAACGGGAGTTTTTGGGCAGAGTTCACAGCGGCAAATGGTCCTCGCGCTACGGCGCAAAAGGCGCTGCAAGACGCAAAGACCGAAGCAGACATTACGGCTGCTGTCGCGGAGTTGCAGGCTGCTATTAGCAAGCTGATTCCCGCATCTCAGCTGAACGCAACATATCTCTATGAGACGCTACAACAGTATAATTACGGCGAGGAGTACCTTGAAAACTGTACTGTTCCCAGCGCACAAGGATTCCGCGCAGTACGCAGCGAAGCGCAGAATTATTTCGACACTCTGTTCAATAGTGACGGTTCTGCCACAGGCGTAAACATTGCAGCGAACCAGAAGACCGCAGATGATTATGCGGATACGCTGAAAAACTACACGTTGGTTTTCAACGATCAGGTGGATGAAGCCAAAGTCAACCTGCGCACCATTCAGGCACTTGCAAAGCGGTATGCCATGACGGAAAACGGCGGCAAGTACACGGGAGAAAGCTGGACAGCATTTGAAACCGCCCGCAAAGCGGCGACGGATTATGCAGCGGCACATTCCGTATCTGAATATATCAGCGATGCAGAGGTAAAGCAGTACGCGGCGCTTACGAGAAATTTCCTGTCCGCAGCCTACGGATTGACTTCTGCTTCTGATACGGTAACGGTTACATTCTCCTATACGGACGATCTGCATTTGCGGGTTCCGAATCCTAATGACCCGTACAATCAGATGGTAGACCCCGTAGGAAATAAGCCGCAGATTCAAACTGTCACGTTGGATCGTGGCGCAACGCTTGCCGATCTCTGGACGAAAACCGGCTATAAACCGAGCAGAAGCTATTACGGCGTGAGTGAATACAGTGTCTGGCACACGTTCGTCAATGGCACGATGCTCTACGGTGTAACGCCCGGCGCGAAGCAGGATCTTGCAGACGACAGCTATGTGCTGAAAGACGGCGACAAGATTCAGCTAACGCACATGGACTGGCCGTCCTACACGTTCAACTACATTTATCGTGCAGCTGTAGATTGGACGAGCATGACAAACTCCCTCGCTGCGCTGCGCTTCAAGGAAACCGGGGCGCAGAATGTCGGCGCTGGCGAAGCAGAAACGCTTACCGTCGAGCGCACGTCCGCGCATCTCTGGACATATACCGGCAGCTACAGCCCCTACGAGGGCGCGACGATTGCCGCCTATGGCCCGCAGAACACGGATGGCAGCTACCCCGACACGCCGATTCTGTCTGAAACCACGTCGGATGCAAGCGGCTCCGTGAGCTTCAAGCTCTATCAGGAGGGCAAATATCTTGTCACCGCCTACGACGCACGCGCAAACGACGAGGATTCCGCAATCTTCTACTCCGGTACTGTCGCAGCTCCGTATCTGGAGCTGACCGTCGGAGATGCAACGCAGCCCGACGCTGTGCGCGCCGAGCTGAAAGCAGCGCTGGATAAGGTCTACAACGCCTATCCGAAGAAGATCTTTGGCGACGATACCTGGGCAGAGATCGAAGCTGCGTACAAGGCAGCCGTTGCTACTCTGAATGATTCAACGGCTACGACCGGCGAAGCATACCTTGCGCAGCAGGCAGCGATCCGCACCATCCAGAGCAAGCAGACCGAAACGATTCAGGCAAATAAAACAGCGCTTGAGACGTTCCGGACAAATCTGAATAAGCTCCCGGACGATGTGAACAAGATCACCGCCAGCGCAAGCGTCAAAGAAGCGGCAACGACGTTGATTCAGTGCTATACCAGCATGAACAGCTATCAGCGTTCGCAGCTCACAAACTCCGAAAAAGCCAAGTACGATAAGATCAAGGCTTATATGGATGAAAAGGGAGAAAAACTCCCCGAAGCAGAAACATATGAGCTGACGCTTAACGTTGTTGGCGATTCGGATGAATCAACCGCTGCGCTGAACGCCATGATCGACGATCTGCGCAACAATCCTGCCAAGATGGACCGCGCAGAGGGCGGCAAACACGACCATACACAGGCTATCAATATCGTAACGCCGTACACCTTCGGCGCTTACGACGGCAAAACGGAGCTGTTCTCTAAAACCTTCAGCGAAACCGACCCGCTGACACCGGTTCGGATTTATACCGGCGTTGACTACGCGGCATATTTCCAGACACGCAATGCAAAAGGCAAATATACGCCGGAGAGCGCCACATGGTCGATCAGCGACGAAGATCTCAGCATTGTTTTGACGCTGGAAGGCACAAACACCACCCCCGGCGTGTACGGTACGGAGGGGCACCTGACCGTCAAGATCGGTGAAACCGAGTATGAAGTCAAGAGCATTACATACGAGGGTATCAGCCGGTCCGACGTTATCAGCGGCACGCAGCGCGTCTATGATGATTCTGGCTACAAGGGCAAGTCCACTGAAGTAGTCAACGTTGACATTCCCGACGCCTACCTCGGCTTTGCAATGCCCTACAACGATGTGACCGTCACGATCACATGGGGGCCGGTCGAAAGTGACAGCGCGAAGCTGGAAACGGCACGGAAAACTGCAACGAATGTCGTCACGGCGAAGTACAACGCTCTTGTTGCCGCAAACGAGTATGATGCGGAACATCGAGACGAACTTGACGCAGCGTTGGCAACCGGTTTGACTGAAATCAAAAACGCAACGTCCGAAGCCGATGTCATTGCCGCTAGAAAGAAAGCCGTCTCCGCGATGGAGAAGGTGCCGACAATCGGTTCGTCTTCTGAATCCGGTAAGGTTGGTGAGCATTATCCGTACAGCGGTTCCGAAGTCGTTGGGCGCGTCCATGTTATCGTCGAGAACACGACGTATCTGGATGAATCTCTGCCTGACAGCTTGAAGAAGACCATCGTTAAAGGGTATTACGATCTGACCAAGGATGACAGCATGATGACCGTTGCCCTCAAGGCGCTCGAAGGTGCTGGATGCACATGGAACCGTGGCGGTTATGACTACGGTACAACGTATCTTGCATCGGTCGAGAAAGACGGCGGTACACTCGCAGAGTTCACCGGCGGTCCCAACTCCGGCTGGATGGGTACAAAGAATGACTGGTTCGTCAACGCCAGCTTCTCCGATTTCCGTTATACCAACGGCGGACTGGCAGACGGCGACGAGATCCATCTCATGTATACCACGAAGCTCGGCGCGGACATCGGCGGCACATGGAGCGGCACCGATACCTCGCTGCAGTCCATGACGGTAAACGGCGGAACGGAGCTGTCTCCCGCTTTCTCCAGTACGACAACCAGCTACGTCCTGACGATCCCGGAAGAAACGACTGGCGTGACCGTTCGCTTCTCCGCCGCGAACAAGAACTATCAGGCGCGGATGTATCTCAATTCCTATAAGGATGAGAACAGCCGCTACATGAGCGGCGATATGCTCTCTGTGTCCTCTGGCGACGTGATCTACGTCGGTGTTGGTGAGCGTGCATGGGGCAGCATGAATAACGGCGGCACCGCCACAAAGTACACCATTCAGGTTGTCAAGAGTGGCGACGCAAAAGAGCTTGTAGAAATCATTGATGATCTTCCCGCAGCAAGCCGTCTGACGCTGGATGATGCCAGAACTGTGCGCATGGCGCGTAGCTTGTTCGACGCACTAGACGCAGCAGCTCAGGCAACTTTCAAGACAGACCACGAAGCCCAGTATAACAAGCTGGCTGCGTGTGAAAAGGTCATTGATGATATGACCGCAGCAGATGCCGTTACAACTGCCGCAAATAATCTCCCAAGCAAGCCTAATCTTCGTGACAAGGCGACGTTCTACGCTGCAAAAGCGGCGCTCGATGCACTGACTGCGGACCAGGAACAGTACCTTACAGCAGAAACGATTTCTGTAATCGATCAGGCTTACGAGCAGGTCCTTGGGATGGACCAAAACCATGTGCAGCTGTTGATTGACGATCTGCCCGACGAAGACAAAGTCACCCTTGCCGACAAGAAGCAGATTGACGCCGCAAAGGCTGCGTATGACGCGCTGCCCGATCAGACCGGCGTTGATGCAACGAGGTTGGATAAGGCGATTGCCGCACTTAAAAAGCTGGAACAGGGCGGCTCTGGCGAGGACACCAGCTACAGCGAGTATCTGAAAAAGGCGCTTGCCAACATCAAGAAGACGGTTCCCACACCGCAGGTTGGTTCCACAAACGGCGAATGGGCAGTCCTTGGTTTGGCGCGCGGCAACGCAAGCGTCACGAACAGCTACTACGACGGCTATTATGACCGTGTTGTAGCCTATGTGAAAGCAAACATCAATTCCAAAGGACAGCTCGATTCTAACAAATCGACCGAGAACTCCCGTATCATTCTTGCCTTGACCGCTATTGGCGAAGATCCTACCAGCGTAGGCGGCCGCAACCTTTTGACCGCGCTGAATGATCTGAGCTATGTGAAAAAGCAGGGCAGCAACGGTCCGATTTGGGCGCTCCTCGCGGTAGATAGTGGTAATTACATCTATAATTATCGTGACAAGCTGATTGACACAATTCTTGACGAGCGCACCGAAGACGGCGGCTGGACGCACACCGGTAATACAGCGGATGTTGATATGACCGCGATGGCAATTCAGGCACTTGCACCGTACAACGACGAAGATCATCCGAAAGTCAAATCTGCAATCGAAGCAGCACTTACGCTGCTGTCCGGTATGCAGCAAAATGATGGCGGCTTTGCATCGTTCGGTACACCGAACTCGGAATCCGCTGCGCAGGTCGTTGTCGCACTTAGTGCACTCGGTCTGGATGCCAACACAGATTCCCATTTTGTGAAGAACGGTCATTCTGTACTGGAGAATCTTCTGAGCTATGAGCAGGAGGACGGCAGCTTCCAGCATACCACAGATGGCAGTGGCAACAATCAGATGTCGGCGGAACAAGGCACCTACGCACTCGTTGCATACGATCGCTATGTCAATAAGGCACATACGCTCTATGACATGACGGATGTTGTCAAGCGTGAGGACGCAAGCGCACAGGAAGTCATTGACATGATCAACCAGATTGGCTATGTCGATGAATCCAGCTACAACGCCATTGCCGAAGCGCGCAATGCCTACAACAAGCTCTCTGCTGCTGACAAGGCAAAGGTAGAAAACTACAATACCCTGACCGCTGCCGAGGCTTCGTACAAGGAAATTCTGAAGCAGAAGCGGACAGAACAGTACAAGCTGCTCAAGGCGCATCATGACGAGCTTCTGAACGACAGAACCAAGAAGTATGGCACCGCCGCAAAGAGGAAACTCGCAAGCATTCTCCAGCAGGCACAGACAGATATGAACGCTGCGGAATCCTGTGAGCGCGTCATGGATATTTACAACAAAGCCATTTTTGACCTTGACGCTGTGAAGCCGGGCGACATTGAAGTCACGTTCCGTCTCATCGGCGCGCTCGAAGCAACGCAGGATGTTGACCTGACAAAGGACAGCTATCTGCCCGAATACGTCACGTGGGTTCCCACCAAAACGTATGCGTTGCAAGAGAACGCTACGGTTTATGACCTCTTTACCGAAGCCATGAGCGAAGCAGGCTTACGGTATATCGGTGCGGAAAGCAACTACGTCAGCACCATCTATGCCCCGTCCTGCCTTGGCGGATACGCGCTGAGTGAGTTCACCAACGGCAAGAAGTCCGGCTGGATGTACACCGTCAACGGCACGCATCCGAATCAGGGTCTCAAGAACTGGACACTGAACGACAATGACGTGGTTGTCTGGCACTATGTCAACGACTATTCGCATGAAGTCGCCGACTGGTTTAACGATCCGAATTACCCGTCGCTTGGCAATGGAACCTACTACAACGGCTGGCTCCGCGCTGCGGACATCAGCCCCGAACAGTATGTCAATGAGCTGCTGGGTAAGATTCTGAAGGTTGGCAAGAACGGCACGGTCGAGCCAAAGCTGACATTCCAGCATATCGGCAAGTCTGTCACCTTCACCTTCAAACCGGACACCGGCTATAAGGTCAAGGACGTCAAGGTCAACGGCAAGTCTGTCGGCGCAGTCAAGACCTATACCATTGACAAGCTCACGGTATCGACCAGAATCGAAGTTGAGTTCACCAATGGTAAACTTCCGTTCACGGACGTGCGTGAAAGCGACTGGTTCTACGAGGATGTTGCATTCGCGTATGAAAACGGTCTGTTCGCAGGCACGAGCGACACAACGTTCTCTCCGAACGCATCCATGACCCGCGCGATGCTCGTCACGGTTCTGTACCGACTGGAAGGTCAGCCCGCAGTCAACGGACGCAGCGGATTCTCGGATGTCCAGTACAACGGCTACTATGAGGACGCTGTGACGTGGGCAGCCGACAACGGCATCGTCAACGGCACCAGCACCACGACGTTCTCTCCGAACGCAAACGTCACACGTGAGCAGATGGCGGCAATTCTGTACCGCTATGCGCAGCACAAGAAGTACAATACCGCCGCAAGCTCCGGCTTGAACGGATTTACAGACCACGCAAGCGTGTCCGGCTATGCCGCGGCTTCGCTGGAATGGGCTGTTGCCGAAAAACTGGTCAACGGCAGCGCCGGTAAGCTCATGCCGACCGGCAACGCTACCCGCGCACAGGTTGCAGCCATTCTCCACCGCTTCGTGGAAAACGTGGCGAAAACCACAAAATAATCACTTTGCAGCACAGGACTGCCCCCATTTGGGGGCAGCCCTGATTGCCGCATTTATAGGGGGAAATACAAATGAGAAGAATCAAACGAATTTCCGCATGGATTCTGACCCTCGCGATCCTTTTGACGCTGACGGTTCCCGCGTTGGCGGCGTCCAACGTCCAGAATGAAGTACAAGGCAGCGCCGCCTATATGGTGTCCGCTGTCAAAGCGCCGGAGGTCGGCTCCATCGGCGGCGAATGGGCAGTTATTGGTCTTGCCCGTTCCGGGTATTCCGTTCCCGCAGACTATTACGACGAATATTACACGCGCGTTGAAAAGTATGTGAAAAACTGCTCTGGCGTGCTGCATGAAAGAAAATATACCGAATATTCCCGCGTCGTCCTCGCGCTGACGGCTATCGGGCGTGACCCGTCGAACGTCGCGGGCTACAACCTTTTAATGCCGCTGGGCGATTTTGAAAAGACCATCTGGCAGGGTCTGAACGGCCCCATTTGGGCATTGATCGCGCTGGATTCCGGCAATTACGAGATTCCCAAAAATCCCGCCGCAAAAACGCAGGCAACCCGGCAACTCTACATCGATGAAATTCTGAATAGCCAGATGAAAGACGGCGGCTGGAGTCTGACCGGCACCGGAGATTCCGACGTGGACATTTCCGCAATGGCATTGCAGGCACTTGCAAAATATCAGGATCAGAAAGCGGTCAAAACCGCGACAGACAAGGCTCTGACCTACCTTTCCAAAGCGCAGGACAGCAAGGGCGGCTACGCATCGTGGGGCACGACCAACGTCGAATCCGTCGCGCAGGTCGTGGTCGCGCTCTGTGAGCTGGGGGTTTCTCTGGACGACAGCCGCTTTGTGAAAAGCGGTCACACGCTGACGGAAAATCTTCTCTCGTTCCGGCAGTCTAACGGCGGCTTCTATCACGTCCTCGACGGTTCGGACGGCAACAATCAAATGTCCTCGGAACAGGGGTTCTATGCCCTCGTTGCTATTGACCGCGCAGCAAACGGTCAAAACAGTCTGTACCGCATGAGCGACGTGGCGAAGAACACCTCAAAACCCGCCACGAGCGTCAGCAAGGGCAATGTAGACGCTTCTGTGAGTGTCCCCGGTGTGACCGCCCCCGGTACAACGTTCTCGGACATCAAGAATCACGCAAACAAAGCTGCTATCGAAGAACTTGCCTCGCGCGGCATCATCAATGGCATGGGCAAGGGCACGTTTGCCCCGAATAAGACCATGACCCGCGCGGAATTTGCCGCTATCGTCACACGCGCCCTCGGTCTGGCGGCAAAGGACACGAAAGCCTTTACGGACGTTCCCAGCTCCAAATGGTACGCCGGTTACATCGGCACAGCCAACAGCAGCGGCATTGTCAACGGCGTTGGCAGCGGCAAGTTTAATCCGGACGGCACCATCACCCGGCAGGAGGCTGCCGCGATGGTCGCCCGTGCCGCAAAACTGTGTGGCCTTGATCCATCGATGGACGAAGCAGCGACAAAGGATATGCTGGCACAGTTCGGAGATTACCGCAGCGTGGCATCCTGGGCGAAGAAACCGATGGCGTTCTGCTACTCCGTCAATATCCTCGACCAGAGTGACCTCAATATTGAACCCACAAAAGCGATTCTGCGCTGCGAGATCGCACAGATGCTTTACAATATGCTGAGCGCTGCGGAGTTGATCTGATATGACATTTTGGCAGAAACACAAATGGAAAATCCTTGCGCCGGTACTGATCGTACTGGTGCTGGCTGCGGCCTTTACCCTTGGCGACCGGGATATGCCGAAACAGAAAGACACGTCGGAACAGCCGACCGTTGCCGCTCCGGTGGAGACACCGGAGCAGGACACAGCGGCGGCAGACGTGCCGGATGACGTTGAGACGGGAGCGGTAGAGACACCCGCAGAAAGCACACCAGAGCCGTCTGGCGACCCGCAGATGGGAGAATCTGCACAGGCTAATACCGAACAGCCAGAATACGTTTCGCCGGAGGAAATCCAGGCAAGTGCAACCGGCGAATATGAAGAAGTGGGCGGCATGCTGATCGACACCGGCACGGGCAAGGACAAGTACCAGACCGACCCCGTGCCGGAGGGAAAGCCCATCCCGGTCGAGCCGGAGGACGTGGAAATTGGCGATGCGGAATACACCTGCACCCTCTCCATCTCCTGCGCGACAATCCTTGACAATATGGACCTTTGTAATAAGGAAAAGCGTGAGCTGGTGCCGGAGGACGGCTGGATTCTGAAACCGATGACCGTCACATTTTATGAGGGTGAGAGCGTTTTTAACATCTTACAGCGCACCTGCAAGCAACAGAAGATCCACATGGAATTTGAGAACACGCCGGTCTACAATTCCGCCTATATCGAAGGAATCAATAATCTCTATGAGTTTGACGTTGGTAACACTTCCGGTTGGATGTACAAGGTCAACGGCTGGTTCCCCAATTACGGATGCAGCCGCTATCAGCTCAAGGATGGCGATGTGATTGAATGGGTCTATACCTGTGACCTCGGAGATGATGTGGGCGGCGGCTACGCGACTGGAA
>OGGU01000778.1_pt1 | contig 22503 bp, 17 predicted proteins | sample 1571241 | NCBI WGS metagenome assembly OGGU01 (sample SAMEA2581934, study PRJEB24529) | metagenome | biome: Human gut stool | place: China | collected 2011
CGGTTTGAAATGACGATCATCCCAAATGCTGAAGCGGAAGGAGCGTGCGACAATGTCAGGAAAGATGTATGAAAAACGGCCGGAAGAGGATGCCCGCTATCACGACACATGGAGACTGCTCAAAAAATATCGAGATGTAACATGGAGCCTGGAACTGTCTATCCGACAGGTCAAAAATCAGTTTCGCATTGATTATGATTGCAGCATTGAAGATTTTTTGGAGTCCATCTATATGGCAGGCGCGGATCTCGGCGGCACGGACATCGAAAATCATGCCAGGTGCATTGAGCGCAGCTACAAAATGCTGACCCTGCTTGAAAATTCCGTCAACCTTCTCCGCACGCACCACCAGAGCGGAGAGGTGTACTACTGGATTTTGTATTACTCATTTTTATCCCCACAGAAGCTGAAAAATGTGGAGGAGATCATTGAAGCGCTCCACCCGCATATCAGGGACATTAGCTTCAGCACCTACTACCGCCTGCGCAAAGCTGCCGTGGAAGCGTTAAGCTCTGTCCTTTGGGGATTTTCCGCGCAGGACACTTTGAAAACGCTGGACTGCTTTTTCCCGCCAGATGTGTGAGAGTATTTTGAAAGAGAATTGGGAGGAAATTGGAAGGGTTTTGCTATTGAACGCAAAATCGCCGTATGTTAAACTAAGTATGCTCAAAACTATAAACAAACCAAAAGCAGCCGCAGGAGGACGCCATTTTTGATGTGCGTCTTTTTTTCTGCCCTTATGCGGTCAATGAAACAGCATCCGGCTTTCGCTGGGTGCTGTTTCCTGCTTTTGGGCAACACAAGGAGGTAATGCTTTTGAAGCACAAGTGTCCGTCTCCCCGTATTGGGAAAAAGCCACGTGGCAATATCGGCCGTTGGCTGTATGCGGCGTTTCTGACCGCCACGCTATCCGCTTCTCTCTGTCAGCCGGCCTCTGCCGCAACCGTGTGGGAGAAGGCCAATGAGATCATGCGGGATGTCTATACGCAGATCCTCGGCATCTCCACGATTGCAGCCATCGTTACGGCCGCAGTCGCACTGCTGATGATGAATTTCTCCCGCAGCGGCCGAACCGTCGATGAAAGCCGGGCTTGGCTCAAGCGAATCATCATCACATGGGCTGTTTTGAACGGTCTCGGCTTCATTATGAGCTATGTTACGCCCTTCTTCAGCGGCGGGCAGTGGACCGCCCCGTAAAAGCTATGGGAATTTTAGACGGTATTGTAGAGTGGATCGCGGAGCAGATCATGTACGGTCTGGATATGATCAACACCTCTGTTTTGGGGGCATTGGGCTGTGACATGAACACATTTCTGCGATATTTTCCCGCAGCGGAAACCATGTATAGCCTTCTGGTGGCACTTGCCATCGGGCTGATCCTGTTGGGCTGGGTCTGGAATCTGTTCAAGAACTATGGACTGGGCCTGGGCGTGGACGCAGAGGATCCGGTCAAGCTGACCGCCAAGGCGATTCTGTTCATTGTACTTGCGTACTATGCGGATGAAATCGTAAACATTGCGCTGACAATAGGCGGAACGCCTTATGCGTGGATACTGTCCTCAGAGCTTCCTTCTTTGGACTTTGCCAGCTTCAATTCTGTTCTGCTGACCATCATCGGCGTCTGTGCCAACGGCGGCGTTGCGCTGATCGTTCTGATTCTGACACTGATTCTTGCGTGGAACTACATTAAGCTGCTGTTTGAAGCGGCAGAACGGTATGTACTGCTGGGCGTCCTGGTCTATACCGCACCGGTAGCCTTTGCCATGGGCGCATCGCAATCCACCGCAAATATTTTTAAGAGCTGGTGCCGGATGTTCGGCGGGCAGATATTCCTGCTGCTGATGAACGCATGGTGTCTTCGGCTGTTTATCACGATGATCGGCACATTCATCTCAAATCCGCTTTCCGTGTAGGAGGTCATTACCACGAAGAAATATCATAGAATCATTCCGCTGCTGGGCACCGTTCTTTTGCTTGCGCTCACCTTGGCGGTACCTGCGTTTGCTCTGGAGGAAAGCGATGTTGAAGCCGCAGTCAGCAGTTCCAGCCGCGAGGCCGTGACGGGGAATGTCCTGGTCTGGTTTCTCTGCGCGGTTGGCTTTCTCAAAGTCTCGCAGAAAATCGACAGCTTCATGGCAAGTATCGGTGTCAACGTGGGGCATACCGGCGGTTCCATGCTGGGTGAGGCGATGGTGGCATTCAAGGGTGTCTCCCTCGCTGCCGGCATGGCTGGAAAAGTTGTCGGGAACTTTGCCGACAGAGCCTCCAGCCGTGCCGGCGCCGCCGCATCCGGATCTTCCGGCTTTCTGCAAGGTGGTCTGGCCGGCGTTGTCAGTCGGAAAATCACCAATGACGCCGTAAGAACCGCAACACAAACGACGCAGAAAGCGTCTTCCTCCACCATGTCCGCCGCGCATCAGGCCACAGAGCGTACTGTAAATGCCGAGCGGCAGGCAGCAAGCGTTGTTCATCAGGCAAAGCAGATGCGCAGCGAAAGCGCTTCTAAAAAGTCGCAGACGGGCGTGACCCATCAGCAAATCGCTTCCAGTACCCGAACTGCCTCGGTTTCCTCACTCCGCAGGGAGTCACAGCATTCCGTTGGCCTCGGCGGACGTATTTTTACCAACTCCATGCTGGAGGGCGGGCGTTTTGCCAACGATGTGATCGGTATGGTCGCAGCCGGAGATCTGCACTCCACCGGCTCCATCACCGGAGAGTTTGCGTCACAGGCGTTGTCCTCCTACATGGGCATTACCGCTCAGGGAGACACCGCACCGCAAATATCCTATTCCAACATTGAGATCGGCGGCGGGCGCATCACCGGCACAGAGTATTCTCCGGAGCATCCGGAGGGCATTTCCTTTGGAATGTACCATACCGGGCAATATGCCGCGCCGGACGGTGAACACCAGAAAGTCTTCTCTGCCGATGGCGCCCAATGGTACAAGCAGTATGCTGTTGATACTGTAATCAAGAAGCCCTTTACCGCACCGGACGGTGAAATCGACTATCATAAGGAGATCGTCAAGAAGATGCCCGATCCGCCGAAGCGGAAAGACCGGATGTAAGGGAGGCTGTCTATGAAACCGGAAGAATTTGAGGTTTATGTGATTCCTCCCAACTTTATGGAGGGCGGCACACTCTTCGGCGGGCTTTTGAAAACCCGCAATACGATTGAGGCGGTCATCCTTGGCCTCGCGGTTGGCGTACCGGTTCTGCACCTTCCGTTTTCCCTCACCGTCCGCGTCGTGATTTTATGCCTGACGGCTCTTCCGCTGGTGCTTCTCGCTTTGATTGGCGTATCCGGCATGAGCCTGTCCGCTTTTATCCGCCTGTTCTTTTGCTTTCTGCACAACCGCAGAATCCTTTCACGCGATGGGACGCAGGGCGGCAAAAATGGAAAAACGCTGCTGCCCAGCTGGGCGCAGCAGCGGAAAAGCGACTGCGAAGCAGAAGATCCTCCGCTCCCCAAAAGCCGCAGCCGATTTTCTGTTGATCTGAAGCAGCGCAGCGTGACGCAGTTCAAGACCTTCTTGCAGGAGGAAGAAGCCGTTCAGCCGCTCAATGCTCTGGCGGACTATATCCCTATCGAGAAGATTGAGCACGGCGTCATTTATACAAGAGATCACCGCTATGTCAAGGTTGTAGAGGTGGTTCCCGTCAACTTCCTGCTGCGCAGCGCGAGAGAGCAGCGCAGCATCATTTACTCCTTTATTTCCTATCTGAAAATTGCCCCGGTCAAGGTGCAATTCAAGGCATTGACAAAACGTGCGGACATTGACCGGCATCTGGATACCGTCCGCAGGGAGCTGGAGCATGAGCAGGATCCGCGCTGCCGTGTCCTGCAGGAAGACTACCTGAAGCTCATTCGGCAGCTTGGCTCCCGTGAGGCAATCACAAGGCGCTTTTTTCTCGTTTTCGAGTATGAGCCGCTGCCCGGCACCAAACGCGGCCATGAGGAAGAGGATGCAATCGCTTCCCTGCAAACGGCCGCACGCACGGCGGCAAATTATCTGCGGCAGTGCGGCAACGAGGTCATTTCCCCTGAGAACGAGGACGACGCCACGGCGGAGATTCTTTATAACATTCTCTGCCGCAGGGCCAGCAATGAGCCATTCTACCAGCGGGTGAAGTCCGTTCTGGCGGACTACATGGCCTCCGGACGGGACATCAACGCAATTCCCGTCAATGAATTCTATGCCCCTGACAGCATCGACCTTACCCATGGGAATTACCTCTGTGTAGATGGGCTGTATTATGCCTATCTTCTTGTCCCATCAGATGGTTATAAAGCGCGCGTTCCCGCCGGTTGGCTCAGCCTTTTGGTCAACGCCGGCGACGGGATCGATCTGGACGTCTTTCTCGCGCGGCAGCCAAAGGACCGCATGGTCAGAAAGCTGGGGCAGCAGCTCCGTATCAACCGCAGCAAAATCAAGGAAACCAGCGATACCAATACGGATTTTGACGATCTCGACGGTGCGATCCGCAGCGGCTATTTTCTAAAAGACGGTCTTTCCAACAATGAGGATTTTTATTATCTGAACCTGCTTATCACCGTCACAGCCGGCAGCGTGGACGACCTTGAATGGAAGGTCGCGGAAATGAAAAAACTCCTGCTTTCGCAGGACATGGATGTACAGACCTGTTCCTTTTGTCAGGAGCAGGCTTTTTTATCCTCTCTTCCTCTGGTTTCTCTGGAGCGCCAGCTCTATGAGCGGTCTAAGCGGAATGTTTTGACAACGGGAGCCGCCAGCTGCTATCCCTTCACCAGCTATGAGATGTGCGATGACAACGGTATTCTTCTCGGCGTCAATAAACACAACAATTCTCTCATCATCGTGGACATCTTCGATTCCCGCGTCTACAAGAATGCCAATATTGCCATTCTCGGAACCAGCGGAGCCGGAAAAACCTTTACGCTTCAGCTGATGGCTCTGCGCATGCGCCGCAAGGGAATTCAGGTCTTTATCATCGCGCCGCTCAAAGGGCATGAGTTTCACCGGGCCTGTTCCAACATCGGCGGACAGTTTATCTCCATATCTCCGGCTTCTCAAAACTGCATCAACATCATGGAGATCCGCAAGGCAGATAAGTCCGTGGACGATCTGCTGGATGGCCCCGGCGCGGAAAAATCTCTGCTGGCAGCCAAAATTCAGCGGCTGCACACGTTTTTCAGTCTCTTAATTCCGGACATGTCCCACGAGGAGCGGCAGCTTCTGGATGATGCCATGATCTGTACCTATGGGACAAAGGGCATCACACATGATAATGCTTCTCTGGAACAGCCGGAACATCCCGGGTGCTATAAAGAAATGCCGATCCTGGGCGACCTGTATGAAATTCTCGCCGCCTCTCCGGAAACAAAGCGCCTTGCCAACATCCTGAACCGGCTGGTCAACGGCTCTGCCCGCTCTTTCAATCAGCAAACCAATGTGGCGCTGGACAACAAGTACATTGTCCTTGATATTTCTGAGCTGACCGGTGATCTGCTGACGGTGGGGATGTTTGTTGCTCTCGACTTTGTATGGGACAAGGCCAAAGAGAACCGCACGGCGGAAAAAGCCATCTTCGTAGACGAATGCTGGCAACTCATCGGCGCCAGCAGCAACCGACAGGCCGCCGAATCCGTTCTGGAGCTTGCCAAGACGATCCGCGGCTATGGCGGCAGCCTTGTCTGCGCCACACAGGATCTCAATGACTTTTTTGCGCTGGACGACGGTAAATACGGCAAGGGCATCATCAACAACAGCAAAACGAAGATCCTGCTGAATTTGGAGGAGGAAGAAGCCCAGCGTGTCCAAGGTGTCCTGCACCTTTCCGAAGCTGAGCTGATGGAAATTACGCACTTCGAACGCGGCAGCGCTCTCATCAGCACAAATAACAATAATATTGCCGTGGAGATCAAGTGCAGTCAAATGGAAAAGGAATTGATCACCACGGATCGCCGGGAGCTGGCCGAGCTTGCTCAGCGTGCTGCGCCAAAGCAGCATCCATGCTAATCCGTACACAATACGCATTTAGGACGTATAACGCTCCACAATCAACAGCAATACGGCGATTATACGGCTTCAATACGCATAACGAGGAGATGTTTCAATGAAAACGAGGGAACAGATCTATGGGCAGGAAGCCGCCGGCATCCTGCGGGATGTTTCCATGTACCGCGCTCTGACGGAGATGCAGCTTTTGAAGCTCTATCCGCACAAGGAAAGTAAAATCCGAAATCTGCTGTCCTACCTGCAAAAGCAGGGCCGCATTGTGCAGCGCGGCGAGTATTACCGCATTCCCGCTGATGCGGAGGAGAGCATCGATCACGGGCTTTCAAAGGCCGTTTGGGTTCTTACCGACTTTATGGAGCAGGTAGAATATCACTCTGTCAGCGAGTACCCCGCAAAAATCATCTTTTTTGCGGATGGTGAAGTTTACGAGATCATTTATGCGGAGCCAGGTAAAGAGCAGCTTATCAACCAAATGCTCTCCACGGTAAAAGAGGTTCCGCCCAAATACATCGTTCTGATTGAGCAGCCGGAGCAGATCGCCGAGATCCACACGCCAAACACCAGCGGCTACTGTACCGTCTCTTCGGGCGGCGAAGTGCAGTATTATCAAATCGAATAAGGAGTTTTTTCTTGAACAGGGCCATCATATCACAAAGAATTACATCTATTCTGGCTGAGATCGAACGGCTGAACAATGCGCTCTATGCCATGAACACGACGGATATCCAGCGTTATCCCGACAACTATGAGGTGTTGTCCACGGATGCGGCGCTGCGGGCCGAGCGGATCACCTGCCGGCTGCGCCACCTGATCTATGCCACTACCAGCATCAAAAAAGAGGAATATCTGCGGTCTGCTGAAACCATGCAGGGTATTGAGATCAGCGAAAATGACGGCATTCTGGAGATCAAGCTCCCGTGCCTTCTGCCAAAGCGCAGGCAGCGCCAAAGCACGGAGTTCCTGTTGGATCCGTTTACCTCCGCGCTCTCCGATTACGCCGCCCACCACACTATGCCGCAATTTCAGCATTGTGTGGTCTGCTTTTCCCATATCTATGCGCAGGAGCTGCCAGAGCGGCGTATCCGTGATTATGACAATCTGGAACTGAAGCAGTTTCTGGATGTTGCGGCCTCCTTCATCTTGACGGATGACAATGGGCTGCTGTGCGACGCCTACAACACCACGGAGCTGGGCGAAGAGGATTGCACACGGCTTTTTCTCATGGACAGCACGCAGTTTCCGGCCTGGCTTGCAGAGCGCCAGAATGGTGTAAAAAGCATATCGGATTTTTGACCTTTTATGGGCGTTTATTTTCCAAGGTACAAAAAGCGCCCTGAAAGCGCTGAAAATACTGCGTTTTTTCAAGGCGCTCCAGCCGCAAAATTACCCAAGCTATAAAGCCCTACGGTAAAATATCGTACAAGGAGGCAACACGGTTTATGCCTCGAAAGCCCCGGCAGCTGCCAGCTCAAAATACGCTGCCCTATCTTCTTTTGACATTAACCGCCCTCTGCGGTGAATACCCCATCCGTCAAATCAGCCACCTGCCGGGTGGTTCCGCATACCTCGAAAGTGTCGTTACCGCTCTCCGGCGAGATGGGCTGCTGCGTACCTTCTCCAAAGACGGCCTGCGTGGACTTCGGCTCACCTCGTCAGCCAAACGGCTGCTGTTGGCTGATGCTCCCGAATGGTTTTCAGCCTACCTGACCGGCAGTTCTGAGCCAAACAAGCTCAAAAGCGAAATTCCCAGACGGCTCCGGCTTCACCGGATGGCTGAGATCCTGACCATCATGCACAACGCTGACATTCCGGCCTTTCCATGGGAAAAGGCTCCTTTTTCCGCTGCCAGCCAAAGTGCGGCAATCCCCGCCTATTACACCTCCAGAGAGGTCAAAGAGATCGGCCCGCAAGGGGCGAAAATCAAAAGTTCACGCGCAACCGGCATCCTGCTGACGGATGGCGGTATTTTTTTGACCTATAACACCGCCAAAGCGCAGATGAAATGGGAGTACAAGGCTGAACTGCGGTTCAAAGCTCTGCTGCAAACCGAAGGGGTCATGCCCGATGCGGAGATTTCCGGGATCGTGTTCGGCTCCACCATGGAACAACTTTCTATCCTGACGCAGCCGGACGCGCACAGCTATTTCCTGCTGGATGGCAGCTTTCCGCATTTCTACTATCTGACCAATGACCGTTATGGCGAAGCGATCCTTCGCCTCTTATGCGACACGCAGCAGCGCAGGACGCTCGATGCAATCCTTGCAGACGGGCTCCATGAGGGGATACCAAATTGGCGCGTCGAGAACGACGCCATTGACAGCGAGGGGAATCCTGTTCTATTCGCCTACACCTGTGATTTTCCTCGCATCCGGCGTTTCGATACCGCGCTGGAGCTGCACGGAATGACGGGGACATTGATCTGCTTCGATTACCAGGAAGAAGCCTTGCGGGAGATCTGCGGGCAGTGTGTGATGCTGCAAAGCATTGATTTTCAACAGTTTGAAAGGAGCGTGCTCTATTCCTAAAAAGAAGCTGATTCAGCTTTTCATTATTATTCCAATCGCTGCGCTGGCGCTGCTCTACGGGAGCGGCTACCTCTCGCAGCTTTTTTCCAATTACCGTGCATGGCAGGAGGCCGGCGCTGTGTTTGGGACGTCTCCCGCATTCCCGGACGCCGGATTCTTTCCCTGCCTTGCGGCAGCCTTCCACTTTCCGTATGGGCTGTATGGGCTCGGCCTCTGCATCGGTGCGCTGGCGCTGCTGATCCTCATGGTCATGCGAATGGGCTACAGTGAGGGCGGCGAATACGACCGGCAGCGCAATCTGGTCTATTCCGACAAGGGAACCTACGGCACCGCAGGCTTTATGTCCCGCAAGGAGCTGACCGAGGTGCTTGACCTTGTCCCGGATATTCGCAAGCATTCCGGTACGATTCTCGGAGAGCTGGATCATCAGGTCATTTGTATTCCTCCAAAGACTCGATTTAACGGGAATCTTGCGGTTTACGGCGCCAGCGGCTCCAAAAAGACAAGAGCCTTTTGCGTCAACATGATTCTCCAATGCGCGGCGCGGAAGTCAAGCCTTGTGATCTGTGACCCCAAGTCCGAATTGTACGAAAAGACCAGCGAATATCTGCGGGATCAGGGCTATACCGTCCGTGTGTTCAATCTGGTCACACCGTCAGCCTCCGATTCATGGAATTGTCTTGCGGAGGTCGGCGGTCAGGAATTGATGGCCCAGCTTTTTTGTGACGTCATCATCAAAAACACAGGGGGCGAAGAACGTGACCACTTCTGGGACAGCGCCGAAATGAATCTGCTCAAGGCGCTGGTCCTCTATGTTTCCACCAGCTATCCCAAGAAAAAGCAAAACATCGGCGAAGTGTACCAATTGCTCACCGCCAGTTCCGAAAAGGAACTGAATGCGCTTTTTGATGTTCTTCCCCTCACGCATCCTGCCAAAGCGCCATACAGCATTTTCAAGCAGGCGTCAGAGGGTGTGCGCGGCGGCGTTATCATCGGGCTCGGCTCCAGACTGCAGGTTTTCCAAAACCGGGATATTCGCAACATCACATCCTACAACGAGATCGATTTGGAACTCCCGGGAAAGCAGCCATGCGCGTATTACTGCATTACCAGCGATCAGGACAGTACCTTTGATTTTCTCTCCTCGCTGTTTCTTTCCTTCGTGTTCATTCGTCTGGTTCGCTATGCGGATGAACATTGCCCCGGCGGGGAGCTGCCGGTTCCTGTTCATGTACTTGGCGAGGAGCTGTGTGCCTGTGGAGTGATCCCAGATCTATCGAGAAAAATTTCGGTCATTCGTTCCAGAAACCTGTCCATGTCATGTGTGTTCCAGAACTTAGCTGGTCTTCAGAACCGCTATCCCTACAACCAGTGGCAGGAAATTCTGGGCAACTGCGATGTGCAGCTTTTTCTTGGCTGCACAGATACTCTGACGGCGGAATTTATTTCTGACCGGACCGGCGAGGCCAGTATCTCTGTCACCAGTAAAGCCAAACAGCTCGGAACATGGCGCGTATCCAACTACACGCCTGAATACCGGGAAACCAGCGGTGTCGGCCGGCGCAAGCTGATGACCATGGACGAGGTGCTGCGTATGGATATTGATAAAGCCCTGATCCTCATTCGGGGCAAGAATGTACTGGAGGTGGATAAGTACGACTATTCCAAACATCCCGAGGCAAAGAAGCTGCGGCCGAGCAAGGCCGCCTCCCATGTCCCTGCATGGCGGGCAAATCAGCCGCAGGAAAAGCAAACTCCATCGGCGCCGCCATCTCAGGCAGCGGATAAGAAGCCGGCGCAAAAGAAAAAGCCTGCGTCGGCTGAAAAAGTCGTTGCCGTAACCAAAGAATCCATTATGAAGAAAAAGGAGGATACTTAATGCCCAAGAAAAAAACGATCCCGCCCCCTGATGATTTCTCCTCAGAGTTCATGGAAACCGAATCCGCCAAAGAACTTTCTGAGCAGCAGGTGGAGGCCGCCGGCAGCGACTACACGGAAACTCCGCTGGCAGAACCCCCGGAAGTTGATCTCGGCTCCGGCGATATGAGCGGCACAGCAGATGTTGAGGAAAACGAGCCGGATGCCGAAAACACCGCTGATGCCGCAGAGACGGTCCCTGTTTCCGATGAAGCAGCGGAAGATCCGGAGTACGACAGCATTTTACAGGAGCTGAACAGCAGCACTCCGGCACCCCTTGACAGCAGCGGCGAAAATGCTCTGGATGCGCTTTTGCTGGAAGGAAATGCGGAAAATGCTCCGCCCACTGAAGATGAAACGGAATCCGCAGATGGTGAAGCTGCTCCGCAGCCTACTGCGCCTCCCGCACCTGCCGGACGCCGTGACTCCTACATTCTGACCGTTGATGCAAAAGACCGTATCGAAACGGAAGAAGAACGCCGTGAGGTCATCTGGCATGAGATCAAAACCTCGCATATCACCGGGCGCATCTTGACCGGAACGTTGGACGGCGTGGAGCAGACCCCTTCCGGCCGCACTATCGTTGTCATTGACTACAAGGGCTATCGCATTGCGATCCCGCTGAAAGAAATGATGCTCTATTCCGGGCCCGTTCCGTATGGAGCGAAATACAAGCCGTTTATGGAGCGGATGAACAGTATCCTTGCGACCATGCTCACCGCGGAGATCGATTTCATCGTCCGGGGTCTGGATAACACCGCCCGCAGCGTTGTGGCAAGTCGAAAGGCCGCCATGCTCCGTAAGCGTCAGACCTTCTATCTGGACGCCAATGAAGATGGTGTTCCCATGATCTATGAGGGGCGCATCGTACAGGCGCGCGTCATTGGCGTTGCGGAAAAAGTCCTGCGTGTAGAAGTGTTCGGCGTGGAGTGTACGATTTTCGCCCGCGATCTGTCTGCCGCATGGTTCGGTGACGCCCGCGAGTATTACAGCGTCGGCGACCGTGTTCTTGTCCGTGTGCTCACCATTGACCGCGGCGACATCAACCATATTTCCATCACAGCAGATATCCGCAGCGTTTCGTCCGCCGCCAACCAGAGCAATCTGGATAAATGCGTCCTGCAGGGCAAATATGCCGGCAGAGTGACCGATGTGCGGCACGGCGTTGTGTTCATTCGTCTCAACAACGGTGTTAACGCTGTCGCCCATACCTGCTATGACCGGCGAATGCCCGGAAAAAAAGACGATGTCAGCTTTGCCGTTACCCGTCTGGATGAGGAACGCGGCATCGCCGTCGGCATCATCACCAGAATCATCAAACAGAATTTGTAAAAAAGGAGAGGCCACCATGAAGAGCTTATCAAAGCTGGCCCTTTGCCTGCTGCTTGCCATGTCGCTGACGGTCAGCGCCTTTGCCGCTCAGGTTCCCGATTCATTGGTAGCGGAAAACCTGAACGGCCAGCAGCGGCTTGTAAAAACCTACACGCTTTCCCCGGAGGTTGACCCAGATGAGCTGAAGGAAGAGGACTTTTCCTACGACGGCTATCTTTATACCTGGGCCTACACCACCAAGGTGGAACACCCGTATCTGGAAAGCAAAACCGTAACGGAAACCGTCACGGTCAACACCGCCAAAAATGACCTTGCGCAGATCCTCGCAGAGCTTTCGCCCAGTATGCCCTATGAAAAGGACGGCTTCTCCGGCGAGTTGGCGCTGGATCATACCACGCTTTCCACGGAGGCGTCCGGCTACACCACCAAATACAGCAAAACCACCGAGACGAAGGTGATCGGCAATCTGGACCGCAACGACATGTCCTATGTGCCGGCCACGACCGTCAAAAATGGGAAAACGCTCACCCTTGCCAATGTGGAATGGCAGGTCACCGGCACGGCGCTCGTCGGCGAGGCGCTGGTTCCCGCCCAGTATCAGGCGGTCGCCACCTATTCCGCCTCCAGCAGCTATCAGGCTGCCACAGGCTATGTCACCACGGCGGAATATCACGGAACCGTTACTTCGGAAGGCGTGGACAGCATCACTTATACCGTGGTTTATACCGGAAGTGAGATCGTCCCCGTAAAAACACATATCTGGGATAACGACAGCCTTGCCGCTCCGCTGCTGATCATCGCTGCCGTGCTGCTCTGCGCGGGCATCGCCGCCGCTGCACTCATCCTGCTGCGCCGCCGCAAAAATGTCTATGTGTATGTTCCGGACAGCAAGCCCCGAGAGTACCGGCTGATTGCAAAGTTCCGTGTGGAGCCTGACAGCGAGGTTCCCGCTATCGATGCAGGCGCTCTCACACTGAATCCGGGAGATACCGTCGCGGTTGAGGTGAAAAAATCCCTTGCCAGGCACCTGGCTGGGCGCGAGTTCACCGTTTCTTTCCCGCAGAGTGACCATACTTACACGATCCAAGCCAGCAAGCACAATGACTGGCATGAATTTACCGTTCCCGCTGAAGAAGAACAGGAGGCTCCCGTATGAAGAAGTTTTTCTCATTGACTTTGACTCTGGCTGCCATGCTTTCTGCGATGGCGGTCAGCGCACAGGCTGCCGATTATTCCTTTGAAACCGATGGCACCCCGGAATACTATCCCTCCTCTTCCTATGAGGACGTCTACGGCTCCCGCTACAATTACGGTGGAAAAAATGTGGTGGACTACCAGATCCCCGAGCTGGAGTACGGGCAGCTCAGCACCACCCAAACCGGGGTGATGGAGAAAATCATGCTGCCCGGTCTTCAGGGCATCTCTGCATCCGGCAGCGGCATTTACGGAATTTCTCCCGGCGGCGGAACTGTGGAGATCCCCGGTTTTCTGCAGGGCGGCTCCACAGCTACTCCTGCGACGCCCGCTTTCACAGAGCTGACACAGGATTTTCTGCTCTCCAACGGTGCCGTCGGAAAGATCTCCATTCCTGCCATCGGAGTTAAGAATTACTATCTCTGGGAAGGTGAAACGACTGCCAGCATGAAAAAGGGGCTGGGGCATTTCACCAGTACCAGCGTCTGGAACGGCAATGTGGCTGTCTGCGGGCATAATCGCGGCGCCAAATATGTGATCGGCAGCATCAAGAATCTGGATGTGGGTGATAAAATCACCTATACCACATCCATGGGTACCCGCACCTATCTGGTGGAGACTGTGACCAAAATCAGCAGCAGCGATTGGAGCTATTTGTCCTCTACCGCGGATAACCGAATGACTCTCCTTACCTGCGTTGCCGGAGATTCCAGTCAGCGCTGGTGTGTGCAGGCTGTTCAGGCATCTTAAAATCTTTTGTTGAAAAAGCCGCTTTATGATCGTAAAGGAATAGTAGATCAAAAATAAGGAGGCTTTTCCATGAAGAAGCAGATCCTCACGATGTTTACGGGCCTTTTTATCGGCGCTATTATCACAGGCGGAGCTTCCGCCTATGCTGCGGGAATCCTCGCTGAACGCAGCAGCCATCGTATTTTTGTCGATGGGCAGGAGGTGCAAATGGAAGCGTATGGTATTGCTGGACACAACTATGTGAAACTCCGCGACATTGGCAAAGCGGTCGGCTTCAATGTGTTCTGGGATGCGGACAGCGGATGTGTGCAAATAGAAACCGGTGCGCCTTACACCGGCGAGGCTCCTTCCGCTGAAGCTGTTCCGTCTGCTGCTGCGCCTTCTGATGCGGATGCTGCAAAGCAGGATATTGTAGCTCGCACCAACGCCCTCCGTGCGGAGCATGGCATCGCAGCTTTGACGGCCGACGATCAACTGATGCGGGCCGCGCAGGTGCGGGCCGATGAAATGGCTGCCACAGGTGCCTATTCTCATACCAGACCAGACGGCAGGAAGTATTACACCGTTACGGACTGCAGGCAGGTTGGGGAAAATATCCACCAGATCCCGCTGCTCTATCTTGCGCAGCAAAAAACCGCGCTTGCGGAAACGCTCGTATATTCATGGTCAAAATCCGCAGGGCACATGGAAAACATGACAGATGAAAGCTATGCGGCTATCGGCGTCGGCCTTGCACGAGGGACTGACGCCAACGGCTTGGAGTGCTGGTACTGTGTCCAACTATTTCTTCGCAGCGGATACAGCATTTCAGCGGTGGACAAGCCGGCAACGAAGTAAATCCTGTTATCCTATATCACGAATCAGACCGGGGAGCCTCGGTCTGATTTTTCTTGTGCAATTTTGCAAGGAGGTAGCTCATTGAAAAAACTAAGAACCAGGCTCGTCTCGGCGTTTCTCGTTATCATGACGCTGTTGACGCTGCTCCCGACTTCCGCGCTGGCCGCGTCCGGCAGCGGAACGGGCATCAAGCCCACCGACAATACCAATTACTGGACAACACGACTTCTCCATGACGGTACGCCTTACAGCTACAAGCCCCCGATGGCGGCAGGCAAGCTGCTGTACTGCCTTGACCGCGGCTACGGCTACCGCTGGGGCACTGCCAGCTTTCTGAACAGCTACACCTATACCTCCGCCACCGGAGCGGACGCGGATACCGTGCTGAAAACGGCGCTGGCGCAGAGCGGCATGGGTGAGCTGGATGCCCAGCAGCTTGAAAACTTCAAATGGATGATGACGTTCATTTCGGACTATAAGGGTGACATCCCCGGCAGCCTTTTTATGGCTGCGCAGACGTATGTGTGGGATCACCAGACCTTCAAGGGTGAGGGCGATGGTGACATCGATGGCGGTGGTTACGCCAACGCCGATACCTATGAAATGTACCTGGGCTATATCGATTGGATGTTGAAAGAAAAGGCCAAGGAAGACGCAGAATTTCAGCGCCAAATTGAAGAATACGCAGAACAGGGCATCATCGCCACTGTGGTAGAAGATGAAGCTGCAAAATGGGCGGTCTACGCGAAATCCAGCGTTAAGGGGCGTCAGGCTTTCTTTAACTATTATGCGCCGAGAAAACTCGTCACCAATACATCTGAGCCGGGAAAGCCGCCGGCTGGGGACGCTGATATTACGCTGCGGAAGGTTGCCGCAGGAACGACCCGTGGTTTGGATGGCGCAAAATTTAATATTTACCGCGACGGTCAGATCGTCGGCAGCGATGTGACCCAAAATGGCGGAATCATTGAGGTCAAGGATGTCACCAAGGGCCTGTGGTCCTTCGTGGAAACCGAGGCCCCGGAGGGCTACTGCGCCGACTCTACGCCCATCAGCGTCTATGTCGATACCACCGACGGCGACAAGCAGTACACGGTCACTGCCGAAAATTACGCACTGCCCGATATGAAGATCACCAAGCGGGACGCCATGAGCGGCAAACCGATTGCCGGCACAGTGTTCTCGGTGAAGTCCGTCACCGGCAGCTATTCCACCTCCGTCACGACCGGGACGGACGATTCCGCAACGCTCTCGGCCATTCCTGCCGGTGTCTATGTTGTGCGTGAGGAATCCGTTCCCGAGCCGTACATCGTAACCAATACCGAGCAGACCGTGGCGCTGCGCCCCGGCAAAACCTCCGAGGTCACTTTCGTTGACTATGAAAAGCCCGGTCTTGAAATTGTCAAGAAGAACATCGCCAACGGCGAACCCATTGAGGGCGTGACCTACCGCATCGAGCAGATCGATGGCAGTTTCTCCACCAGCGCTACCACGGATAACCATGGGCGCATTTTCCTTGAGAGCATCCCTGTGGGCAGCTACAAGGTCACGGAGATCAATGTCCCCAACCATGTCATTCTCTGCCCCATTCCGCAGGAAGTAGCGCTGAAGGCTGGTGAGACATCTACCGTCACCTTCTTCAATGCCCTCAAGCCCAGCTTGGAGATCCGCAAGTTGGATAGCGTCACCGGTGATCCCGTCAAGGGCGCCAAGTTCCAGATCTGGTATGGCAGCAACCATACCGACACCGGTGAGCTCAACGACCTCGGCACTTACTTTTCTGACGCAAGCGGAAAAATCATTCTTCCTGAGATCAAGGATGGCTGGTACAAAGTAACGGAATTGGAACCGGCGTCCGGGTACACCATCAAGGAGCCTGCCACGCAGGAATGCTTCATCTCCGGTGGTGAGAGCAAAGTCCTGACCTTTGAGAACACGCCCCTTTCCGCCATCGTTATCCGCAAGGTGGATAGTGAGAGCGGTCAGCCGTTGGAGGGTGCATGGTTCCGCATCCGCTACCTCGGCGGCACCTCCGGTACAGGCGGCACTGTGGTTGGCGAGTACAAAACATCCAGCAATGGCACCATCGTTGCAACCGGCCTCAAGGCAGGCACTTATGTCTGCGAGGAGATCTCCGCGCCGGACGGGTATGTGATCACCGACGCCGCGGAAACGGTCTATCTCTCCGGTAAGGATCAGGATGTGATCACCGTGACCTTCGGCAACGATAAAATGGGCTCTCTGCTCATTGTCAAAAAGGACGCCGTCACCGGCACCCCTATTTCCGATGTGGAATTCTTCGTCACGGATTCGGATGGCAGCGTGATCGGCACGGCCAACGGTAAATATGTGACCGACAGCGCAGGCACCATCCGCATTGACGGCCTGACGCCCGGCATGACGGTCATCGCAAAAGAGGTGCGTGCCAAGGATGGCTACATCCTCGACGATACCCCGCAGAGCATCAAGATCAAGCGCAATTCCGTCATGACGCTGGAATTCCGTAATCAGCCCAAGGGCGGTGTGCTTGTGAAAAAGGTGGACGCTGTGACGAACGCTCCCATCTCTGACGTGGAGTTCCTTGTCACGGATTCGGACGGCAATCTCATCGGCAACGCCAACGGCAAGTTCGTGACGGACAGCGCAGGTACGTTCACGATTACGGACATCGCCCCCGGCACCACGCTTGTCATCAAGGAAACCCGTGCGAAGGTGGGCTACATTCTCGACGATACGCCGCAGACCGTCAAGGTCAAGTCCAATGAAGTCACCACGCTGGAGTTCCGTAACGCCCCCAAGGGCAACCTGATCATCGTAAAGCAGGATTCCGTGACAAAGGAGCCGCTGGAAGGTGTCGAGTTTAAGATCACCTACGCAGATGGCTCGTATGTAGATGCCGAGGGCGGCACGCTGTCCTCCACCGGCCTGTACTGGACGGATAAGGCAGGTAAAATCTCCATTTCCGGCATCTCCGGCACCATAGTAGCGACGGAGGTACAGACGATTCCCGGCTATGCCATCGACGAAAACACTCGCACGCAGACTGTGGTGGTCAATCCCAACGACACACAGACTCTCCACTTCTACAACACGCCTATTGGTGGCGTGGAGATCATCAAGGTCAACGAGGATAACCACAGTGAGCGCATCCCCAATACGACCTTTGAGATCCGCAAGGTGGATGATGCCTTGGTGGATACCGTTACGACGGACAAAAATGGCCGTGTGTTCGTGGCTCTGGAGGATGGCAGCTACTATGCAAAAGAGGTCACATCGAACAAATCGTTCCGGCTGGATGATACGCCCCGCTATTTTGAGATCAAGGACGGCAAGCATGTGACGCTTCAGGTGACCAACAAAAAGCTCAGCGGCATCGTCATCCACAAAATTGACAGCGCCACGGGAGAGGGGATCTATGGTGTAAAATTTGTCCTCTATGATGCGAACAAGAAGCCCATTGGAGAGTACACCTCGGACGATGAAGGCTACATCTACATTGACGAGATCCCTGGCGGGCTGAGCGGCCGCTTTTATCTGAGAGAGCTGGAAGCCGCCCCCGGCTACACGCTGGATAAGCAGTATAAGACCGTCTATGTCTCTCCGGGCAAAACCGTGGAGATTGAGTGGGAAAATACCGCTGTCACGGGCCAGATCCAGATTTATAAGTACGCCGCTGAGTATAACGAGGTCACCGGCATCGCCGCAGGTACTCCGCTCAAGGGTGCTGTTTATGAGATCGTCAATGCCCGCAGCGGCAAGGTGGTGGACTACATCACAACGGATGCCCGGGGTGTTGCGGCCAGCAAGCCGCTGCCTCTGACCCGCTATCAGATCCGAGAGGTCACAGCGCCTGCCTATTGGCAGCTCGATCCCACCGTTCACGATGTGACGCTGGAATATCCCGGCCAGATCATCAAGCTCTCTGCCTACGATAAGCCCTCCAGCCTCGGCGTCAGCATCACCAAGCGCGGCAACGCGCAGGTCATGGCGGGCCAGTCCATGCGCTACGATCTGACGGTGGCGAACACCTCCAACGTGCCGCTGGAATCCTTCTTCTGGCACGATAAAATTCCCTATGATGTGGCTCGTCCCACGACGCTGACCACCGGCACCTACAGCGCGCGGCTCAACTACCGCATCCTCTACAAAACCAACTGCAACACGAGCTATCAGGTGCTGGCGAGCAACCTGCTCACCAGCAACAACTACAGCTTCAGCCTCAACGCCATTCCCATGCAGGCCGGCGAAGTGGTGACCGACATCTATTTTGACTTCGGCAAGGTTCCTGTCGGCTTCCAAAGCGTTGTTAATCCCACGCTGAGCGTGATGGTGAACGGAAACGCGGTCAATGGCTATCAGATGGTCAACCGCGCCGATGTGGGCGGCAAATATCAGGGCACATGGCAGACCGCAACGGCAAGCTGGGTAACGATCATCCGCCGTCTCTGGAATACACCTACACTCCCCAAGACTGGCTACTAAATCCAATCCTTTTCAGGGAAAGCGCCCTATCCGGGGCGCTTTCCCAATTCTAATGTGAGGAGCTGAACTATGAAACACAAAAAAGGATTTGCTGCCGTCCTTTTGACGCTGATCATCAGCGCGCTGCTGTCCGTCTCCGCCTTTGCCGCCTCTGACGGCTTTTCTGATGTGCCGGAGACATCTCCGTTTTACGAAAGCGTCGCTTACCTTGCCGGGCAGGGCATTACTTACGGTACGGGAAACGGCTGGTATGCACCGGACACACCGATTACGGTGCGCCAATGGGCAACAATGATCTGCCGGGCCTTTGATAAAGAAGACGCCCTTTCGGATCCTGCCGGCTATGGCGGTGATGCCTGTATCAACCAGGGCTATGCGGATGGATGGCTGAATCTGCCGGCTATGGCGGCGCCGGACTCCCGCCTGTGCCGCTATGCCATCTATGAAAGCGGCTTTGCTGCCTTTGACATTGCCCTTTACAGTTCTCAGCTCTACCCGGAGGGGGAAACCCTGTCTTCGCAGGACAATGCTTTCCACGCTGCTGTGAGCTTTGGCTTATGCGAAGACACCTGTGCAGGGACGGACATCATCACACGGGGCGAGGCTGCGGATCTTCTCTATGCTCTTTTGACCGGGGAATTTACCGTTGCGCCGCCGCCCATTCTGGAGACGATTCCTCTGAACAATAAAGAGGGCGTCCATCTGAACAGCTACCTGCTGGAACTTCAAAAGATCCCGGAGCCGATCCGGCAGGCATTTGCGGAAAGAGGGTGGCAGTACACCATTGACTATGCGTACCTTGCAAGGCTGAGTGAAGAGCGGAATATGAGCTGTATTGGGGCAACCAATTACGGAAGCCGCCAAATCACTGTATCCTCGGCAGGGGCCACCGTCCATGAGTTTGGCCACTTTCTCGATGAGCTGATGGGCTTTCCATCTCAGACGGAAGGCTTTTATCAGGAGGAATCCGGAACCGCAGCAGCCCTGCTCCGTCCGTATGCGCTTACCAACGAGCAGGAGTATTTTGCGGACTGCTTCGTGTACTGGCTCACTTACCGTGATAACAGCAAAAAAATGGCGTCGCTTTGCAGCGCCGCACCAAAAACATACGCATATCTTTTGGCATTGGAAAGTCAAAATTGGCAGCCGGCTGCATAGGCCTTCCTGCCTGGCTGCGGCTGTTTGAAACCCCATAACATTGTTATTATACTGTACCGTATCCTGCATCGTCAATCAAATTAACAGCAATCCACCTAAAATCAGATGGATACACAGTTTGCATTATGGCTATTTCGTACAATTTGCGGATTGCAAACCAATAGAAAATCTGCTATTTTATAAATACAGAAAGAAAGGTGAGTCCGATGTACCAGTAACCCTCAAATCTGTAGAAATCGGAGGTAACCAGTGATGGTAGAGCCCAAGACTTACATAGAATGACCCTTGACTGCGGAACACGAAAGCAGTCAAGGGTCATTCTTATATGCTGGCTCCTGCGTGCAGCAGGGGCTTTTTTATGTCTGTGGGAAATCTCATTCATCGGCGCGCAGAAGTGCCTGTGTCTTGAGCAGCACACTCATCAAGGCACGGTGATCTTCCCACTCTTCCCACCAAAGCGGCTTTAGGGCAAGCAACGTTTGTTCGGCCCATTGCAGCTCCGATTTTTGCAAACAGCCCCGTTCCAATCCGACTTGAAATCGTGCAAACGCATCTCGGACATGGTCTGATGCGGAGTCACGATTCAAGTAGCTGCTGAGAAAGCCGCCCAAAACAGCGGACTCTTCCTGCGTATAAAACAATATTCTTCCCCTCCTATCGCACACGAGGGGTATTCTACCACAGACTGTGCGGATTGAGAAGTGTGGATTTTTGAAAGCCCCGATCTGCCTCGCAAAAAGCGGTCTGTCGCAAGCGATGCAGGCGCCACCTTTAGACTGGAAAGGATACGACCATGAGCGAACATAACCATACCGGACTGGATGAGGCAGCTTCTGTTGCATCCAATACCATGAAGGCAGTGCGGACCGGCAAGGCCATTTCCGCCGCGGCAAAGGGCGCTGCGGCAGGCGGGCCCTATGGAGCTGCCATAGGAGCAGCATTGTCCGCACGAAAGCATATCGGGAAAATAGCGGTGGCCGCGCTGGTATTACTGGCGCTGCCGCTGCTTTTTATTTTGCTCCTGCCTGGGATTATCTTTGGAAGCCTGACGGATAGCGGAGCGTCCAGAGTAGCAGGGCAGCCGATCCTCAATGACAACGCAGCCATTACGGAAAATGTGAATCAGGCTGCCTTTGCGATCAATCAGATTCTCGGAGAAGGCATTGAGAATGTGCAGGAGCGCATCGCCAACGATTTCGCCGGAACAGGCGGGGATCACTATGAAGTAGTCAATCCCTATGAGGGGGATCTCATCAGCAATGCCAACCTGTTTATCTCTCAATACTGTGCGGCGAAAAATCTGGACTTTGCCGCCATCTCCCTCGCCGACATGGAGCAGATCCTGCGTGCGGGCCTCACGCACCTTTACAGCTTCAGCCGAACGATGGAGGTGCGTACTGTCCCTGCGGAGGAGGACGGCGAGGAAGATACGGCGGAGACATGGTACATCTACACGATCCGCTATAATGGTGAAGCCTACTTTGCGGACACCATCTTTGCGCTGACTGACGAACAGAAAAGTCTGGCGGAAAACTATGCGGAAAACCTCAGTCTGTTTCTTGGTGATGGCCTGTTCCAATACGCTCCCTCCACCAACACCATTACAGCTCTTGGCGATGTGCGCTTTACCGATGGGGAAACAGAGGTCATCTACTTCAACCAGTTGGATGAACGCTATGCCAATCAGCCTTATGGCACCGACCATATCGGGGGGTATGGCTGCGGGCCAACTTCCATGGCTATTGTGGTTTCCTCGCTGACCGGCGAGACCGTTGATCCTGCCCAAATGGCACGGTGGGCCTATGAGCACGGCTATTGGTGCAGCAAAAGCGGCTCCTACCACACTTTGATCCCCGGCGCGGCACAGGCGTGGGGGCTTTCCGTTGAAGGGTGTACCGCTTCGGAACCGCAGCGCATTCTGGATGCCCTGGCAGACGGAAAGCTGGTCGTGGCTCTGATGACCAAAGGGCATTTTACGAAGTCCGGACATTTTATCGTGCTGCGGGGCGTCCAGGATGAAAAGATCCTCGTGGCCGATCCCGCTAGTTACCGGCGCAGTCAAAAAACCTGGGACTTGTCCATCATTCTGAACGAGGCCAGCAGACGTGCCGGTGCCGGCGGGCCTTTCTGGATCATTGGGTAAAGCTACTGACAAATAGCAAGAGGCACCTCATCTCTGAGGTGCCTCTCTAACAACGCCACGATGAAATAATCTAATCAGCGTTCATTTTCGTTCAGGATTTCCAGCATCTCCTTTGGCGTCACCACATAGGGCTTGACCGGGAAATGCTTGATGTTGCCGGTTACAA
>OGGU01000786.1_pt1 | contig 22307 bp, 16 predicted proteins | sample 1571241 | NCBI WGS metagenome assembly OGGU01 (sample SAMEA2581934, study PRJEB24529) | metagenome | biome: Human gut stool | place: China | collected 2011
GTTTGCGTCTTGCTTTTTTACATAAGGATAGAGCTTGACAGGAGCAATGTCGACGCTCGGAGTCTTCAGGTGCATCCGGATAAAGGGCTGTGTTTTCAAGGGTTGTACGGTTTTTAACGAGAACAGCCAGCTTCTCTGAACTTTCCGAAAACCATTGAAAACACTGGGCAAATCGGCTTTTTGGGGATTTCGGATGATAGTAGTCAAATAGTAGTCACGGTCATATCATTGCAAAAACAACATTTCAGGAAAAATATAAAGACGCGCTGCTTGCAGAATTACAAACAGCGCATTTTCATATGTCGGTCAATTATCAAGATCGTTTCAAATCATATCCTTAGCCTTCTGGCTGCAGCTCGTAAGTACACAGATAAAATAGAAACGACGTCATCTGATAGCGGCTGATACGGGTATCGGAGGCATCCAGCAGATCGGGAAGATCGCTGTCCCGTGTTGTGATGCCGGTCTGATTGCACCAGAGCATGGCGCGGACGGCTTCGGCACTGAGCTGCGGCTCACTCTGTATGCTCTGCTGGAGCTGTGTCCGGTCTAGGGCAGATACGGCGGCAGCGGGTAGCATCGCGTTTCGTTACGATATTCACTGGACGCAGGGCATTTCTCTCCAATGCGGCAAGCACGGCAGTCTTGTCAAAATCGTCACCCAGCTTCCGTGCCGTGATGGGCTTCGGCCTGTCCGGAGTCAGGTAGGAATACCGTCCACGGCTCTCCTTGACGATCACGCCCTGTTGCAGCAACAGGGAAGAAAACTCGTCAAAGCTGCCTGCCTTGTCAAGGGCTTTTCAGATGATCTTGCGCAACTTCTCCTTGTCGGTTTCAAACTTAGTAGGCTTGGCAGGTAATCCCTCGGCGGCAAGGGCATCGGCTTTCTCGTCCAGCTTGGCTTGCCCCTTTTTCTTCTCCCAATACTCGCGCTCGGTGACGCGGCTGGCGCTGCCGTGGAGCAAGTCGATCTGATAGAGGTTTTCCCGGTGACACAGCTCCATGACCTCGGCTCTGAAATGCTCCATGGCAGCGTCGGTGCAGCGGTGCTTGCATCCGGCGCGGGTGTCGGCGGGCCTGTCCATGTAGGGCGGCAGCGTTACTTCTTCAATGTGCAAGCTGTTAATGATGATAACACCATTGGGAACATTCGCTGCTGGGATTTTCTTTCTCTCTACCCTTACTACAATTTCAAAAACGCTTTTTGGCCAGTTTTCAGAAAATTGTTTTGCAGGACAAAAAAAGAACGGTCTGCATTGCAAACCGTTCATAAAACACACACAAGTTTCTTATTCCAAATGATACCTACGAAAGAGTGCAGACCGTGCCCCACCTTTGGAGATGTAAGAAGCAGTCAGCTGGTGCAGTGAACGAACAAATGCCTCGTGAGATTGCTCTCACGAGGCATTTGCAACATTTTGCATACAAAGCTGTGAGAGACGCATGAAAGCAGGGAGTTTCTGCCTGATTATGCGGAAGCAGGAATCAACCGACCGCCTATGGTTTCGCCCGGTTGTCCTCCGATGTACTGCTCTGCACCGTTTGGATTCTTCGACGGTCAAAGAGCATACAGCCGCAGTGCCCCGGAAAGGTTGGGAAACAGACGATTTTGAGTTCTGTGTCGATTTCCGGACTGTAGTCGGTGATCTCCAGTGTTTCGCCATAGAGCGCCGTGCGCTCATAGACCCGCAGCCACTTGGCGTCCATATTGGGAAAGATGCTGCCAAAGGAGTGGTCGATCAGCTGCTCCAGCGGCAGCTTTTCCAGCTCCGCCAGCGCCCGATTGCCGTAGCGGAAGATCCAGTCCACCGCCGAATGTTCCTCACTGAACACCATTTCAATATCGGTGAAGGCAAAGGACATATGGTCAAAGCTGGCGTAGTGACGGTGGTACGCCTCCCGCGAGGTGGGAGCGTCATTGCGCTCCAATGTCTGACCGATCTTTTGCCGTTCGATGCGCAGCTGCTCCACGATCTCCCGCTTGCGGCGGCGTGCGTAATCCAGCGATTCGCCGTTGATCAGATCGATCGTTTTCGTCACATCGTGGATCGCCTTGGCAGACACAAGATAGCATCGATCCACGCGGATAAAGGTACTGCCAAGATTTTTTGCCAGTTCATCAATAGGGGTATAGGTCTCATAAATTCGGTCGCCGGTAATATGGATCGCCGTCTTTCTGCCGCTCAGCGAGAGATAAAGAATATCCTCTGCCAGCAGCGTGATATGTGTGCGGTTAGAGATCACAGAAATGCCGATAGTATTCATAGTGCCTCCTCACAGACTGTTTTTTATCAGTATAACACATTTCAACCGGAGATGCTATCTATTCGCGCAGAAACGACCGCATTTCGCGCAAGGTTTATTGAAAATTCGGAAAGAGCGTGTTAAGCTACGGAATGAAAACAGAAGGGCATCGGAAACGGGGGTACCCCCGTTTCCCGTAGGGATATCCCTACGGGAACGAGCCTTGATCACAAACGGAGGAATGTCTATGAAAAAGCGAATCGTAAGTGCTGTGATGGCCTTGATTCTGTGCCTGACGCTGCTGCCCACGGCGGCGCTGGCGGCGGACGGCGCATGGGACGGCAGCATCGCCACTGCTTTTGCAGGCGGCACCGGCACGGAGAGCGATCCCTATCAGATCGCTAACGGAGCAGAGCTTGCATATCTTGCAAGCTCTGTGAATAGTGGAGAAACCTACACGGGGAAGAATTTTGTATTGACGGCCAACATAGACCTGAACGGGCTGCCTTGGACACCGATTGGAAATTCCTTTTCCGATGCACTGTTGGAGGGTTCGAATTATCGCATCTTTGCCGGTAATTTTGACGGTAACGGATATACCATCTCTAACGTTTCCATTGGGTCAGAGACCGCGCCGCTAGAAGCGGATGTGTTTGGGTTGTTTGGTGCAACAGCGGGAAAAATCAGCAACTTAAATCTGGACACTGTTTCTATCCACGGTATAGCAAAGATTGCTTCGATAGGTGCTGTCATCGGATTTGCAGGCGGTCTGGTTGGTTATTCAGGCGGATACATTGAAAACTGCCATGTGACAGGTTTGACTATGGATATGAGCGCACCGAGCAACGTTTATGCTGCTGCATACTGTGTCGGCGGGCTTGTAGGTGTACTGGATGAAACGCAGCTTATCAACGAGTGCAGCGTATCCGGCAGCATTACGGAAAAAGCCGGTAAGGGGTCTATCGGCGGACTGATTGGTGAATTGGGAAAAGCAGCGAAAATCACATACAGCAGATCCGATGTGACGGTAAATGTGAAGGCAGATTCCCGTGGCGGTGCGAATGTCGGCGGATTTATCGGCAAAGGAAACGGCAAAACAGATGCAGAAAGGATTATTCGAAATTGTTACGCCACGGGCAATGTTACCGGCGGCGCATATACAGGCGGCTTTGCCGGCGGCCTTTGGGGTCTGAATATCAAAAACTGCTATGCAAGTGGCAATGTATCACAGGCTGCGGCTGCTATGGCCTCTTTTGTAGGTACCGATGCCTCTGACCCAAATTACTATGGCTCCATTACAAGCTGCTTTGCAATCGGCAGTGTAACAGGCTCATCACCCTTTCGGTATGCCTTTGCGATGCAGGATGCGACCAAGAGAAGCGAAATAACCAATTGCTATTTTGCTGAGGAAAACAGCAGTATTAAGAACCAGAACGAATCTGCAGCTGCAAAGCCGCAGGAAGAAATGAAAACCGAAGATTTTGCAGCCGCACTTAATAACGGTGACAACAGTAACGGATGGTCTTTTGTGAACGGACAGGTTCTTTGCGGTGCAGAACAGGCGGATTACTCCGCGGTCGATGCCGCATTGGCGAAAATCCCGGCGGATTTGACGGCATACACCGACGAATCTATCGAGACGCTGAGCGCTGCGGCAGAAGCTGTGATTCGAGGCAAGGTCATCGCAAAGCAGGCTGAAGTAGATACAATGGCGGCGGCTATTGAACGCGCGATCTCTGATCTTACCTTCAAACCTGCCGATTATACCGCAGTTGATGCAGCCATCGCAAAGGCGAATGCTCTGAACGAGAACGATTATATAGATTTTTCCGCTGTGAAAGCAGCACTTGAAGCTGTTGTGCGCGGCAAGAATATCACAGAGCAATTCGAAGTGGATGCAATGGCAAAAGCCATTGAAGATGCCATCGCAGCACTGGTCAAAAAGCCTTCTTCCGGTGGCGGTTTTTCTTCCGGCAGTTTCTTCCCGAGCTATCCTGTGAATACCCCCGACAAAACGGAGAACGGCACTGTGACCGTCAGCACGAAAATTGCCGCCAGCGGCAGCACCGTGACGATTACCGTCAAGCCGGACGACGGCTTCAAACTGGATGAACTCACCGTGATTGACAAGAACGGAAATGAGCTGAAACTGACCGACAAGGGTAACGGCAAATATACCTTTACCATGCCCGCCAGCAAGGTCGAGGTTAATGCTGCCTTTGTCAAGAAAGTTGAGATAAGCCCGTTCAGTGATGTGTCCACCAGCGCCTATTACTATGAGGCCGTGAAGTGGGCGCAGGAAAAGGGCATTACCGGCGGTATCGGCAACGGTCTCTTTGGGCCGAACCAGCCTTGCACCCGTGCGCAGATCGTCACCTTCCTGTGGCGTGCTGCCGGTTCTCCCGTGGTGAACTACGCCATGAACATGAGCGATGTCCCCGAAGGCAGCTACTACGCCGAGGCCGTCCGCTGGGCGCTCAGCGAGGGCATCACCACCGGCACAACGGAGAACACATTCTCTCCCGACAGCGAATGCACCCGCGCTCAAGCCGTCGCGTTTCTGTTCCGCTACGCTGCGTCCGAGGCGGTCACCTTGCAGGAGCTGGTGTCCGGCTTCTCTGACGCCGATTCCGTTCCTGGCTACGCGCTTCCCGCGATGAACTGGGCGCTTGCTGAGGAAATCGTACAGGGCAACGGCAGCAAGCTCATGCCGAACGATTCCTGCACGCGTGCGCAGATTGTCACCTTCCTCTTCCGCGCATATCAGGGCAAATAAGCAATCGCAAAAAAGCAGCGGGGCGGCATAGGTCGCCCCGCTCCGCTCGCCAGCCTGTGAAGCACAGGCTGACGAGCTTATTTTTGGCAGAAAACATCCTTAGCAAATCTCGTCTCTGTAATCGGAATCCTGTACACATTGCCGGCCATGCGTTTGTGGGGGCAGACGACTCTGTTCGTCCCTGCGCGCAGCAAAAAAGCGTCCCTCCCCCGGCCAGGAAAGGACGCTTTCTCTTTTTTACAGCGACTTCAGCAGCTTGACGCCCTCGTCGATGAGCAGCTCGGCAATGCCAGCCTTAAAGTTGGAGCTTCTGGCCTCATAGCCGCCCTCGTCGTACGCCTCTTTCATCGGGTAATAGCCCTCCGCGCCGTTCGTCAGGCAGCACGGCAGCGTCATGGCAAACGGCGAACCGTCTTTCAGCCCCCGGCCGATGCCCGTAAACGGTTCACCGGGGATGCCAAGGAACGCAACCGGTCCTACGCGTACGCCGCTCAGCGGCAGCGGGAACGTCTCCGGGCCGTCTTTCAGATGCTTCATCCGCAGCGCCTCGGCTACCGCCGTCGTCAGCTCCATGCCCGCAAACGGCAGCTCTGCATCGCGTCCGGCGTTGTGCAGCTCCACAATTTTCTCCGCGCGCGCGGCCTCCTCGGCTGTCGGCATATTCGACGGCGCGTTTACAATCCGCTCGGCAGCGCGGACGCAGTCCACATCGCAGAACTGCACCTTTTCATATACCTGCAAAACCGCACCCGCAATCACGCGCCCCATGTGCTTTGCGTGCGCATAGCCGCGGTCTGCGTCGTCAAAGCACGGATGCAGACCGTTTGCATCGCCGCCCACAGGGTGCACATTCACGTGGTTCACGTCGCCCTGCGCGCCGTTAAAGAACATGCACCGCACGTTGTCCAGCGCCGCCTCGGTCGTCTCGCGCACAAAGCGCGGGAAGTCCGCCGAAATCTCGTCGCCGCCCACCACGTCCGGGTGTACGCCAAAGTTGGCAATTACAATATCCGGCGCGCACTTGCGCACAAAGCGCAGCACGTTCACCCGCTCGTCTACATCGCCGATCGGCGCAACGATATCGGGGTTATTCACGCCGGGATTTGTGCGGATTGAGCCATCCTTCATCCGGAAGCGGCGCACAAATGCGATATGCGGCGCACAGCCCACGGCGTAGCCCATCTTCGCATCCGTCATGTCGCGCACTGCCATTACCGCACAGTCGCACAGCTTGCGTCCCAGATAGTCGCCATATTCCTTTTCGCCGTACTTGTTTTCGTCCAGCTCGCTCTTGCCAACCAGCGGCCCTGTGTGCGTGTGCGAGCAGGCGATAAACACTGCCTCCGCCTTGACGCCGGTTCGTTCGGCGATGGCCGCGCGATAGGCGTGCATCGTCTCCTTGTCGATCATCAGATTGTCCAGCGCAATCAAAATCGCCTGATCGTCGCCGCAGCGAAGCGCCAGCGCCGAAGCCTCCAGCGCGTCAAGAATGCCGGACGCAAAGCGCTCGACAAAATAACCCGAAATTTCAATGCCAAGCGGCGGGGTAACGTCTACGCGTGCAAAGCCAGCCTGTAAATTTGCCATTTCTGTTTCCTCCTGTATCTGCAAAAGCTGCCGCAGCCGTTGGCTGCGGCAGCTTGCCGGTTTTATACAGCTTCTGCTGTTTTACTTTTTCAGATGCGCGTTGTGCACTGTGGTGAACGCGTCGATGACTCTCTGGATGTGCTCCTTTTCCCACGTGGGATGCAGGAACAGGTTCACCGTGCGGGCACGCAGGCTCTTTGCCACCGGGCATACAACGCCCTCATACGTCAGACCCTCGCGGGTGTACTCCTTGGAGCAGAACGGGAACTTATGCGAGCCAAAGCCGCCGAGCTCCTTATATGCCTTTTCCTCGTATGCTTCCGGCCATTGAATGCCGTAGCAGGGAATGCCCATGCCGGCCATTTCCTTAAGGAACGCGGGCGCGTCGATGTCCAGCTTGTCCAGATCCAGAATGATCGGGAACCACCAGTAAGCGCACTGACGCTCCTCGGTGTCAACCGGCAGCGACTTGACGCCCTCGAGCTTGCCCAGCGCCTCGCGGTACATCTTGGCGTACTCAAAGCGGCGCGGCAGATTCCACGTTTCCAGACGCGCCAGCTCGTTGATGCCGACGATGGACTGCATCTCGGTCATACGGAAGTTGAAACCCACACGGTTGTGGATATAGGGCAGCTTCTCCTCCAGCGCCAGCATATTCATTCTGGCCTTGACGTCATAGCCGTGGTCACGGAACGAACGTGCCTCCCAGCCGCGATCCTCGTCGTTGGTGACGACCATGCCGCCCTCGCCGCCGGTGGTGAAGTGCTTGGACTGTGCAAACGAGAAGCAGCCCACGTCGCCGATCGTGCCGACGGACTTGCCCTTATACTTGCCGCCGATGGCCTGCGCGCAGTCCTCGATAACGTACAGGTTATGCTTGCGGGCAATGGCCATGATGCGATCCATGTCACACACAACGCCATACAGATGGACAATGACAATGCCCTTGGTGCGCTCGGTGATCTTGCTTTCGATGTCATCAGGGTCGATGGTGTGGCTCTCATCCACGTCGCAGAAGATGGGCACCGCACCCGCCTGCACCACCGCGAACGAGGACGCGATGAACGAGTAGGACGGCACGATCACCTCATCGCCAGGGCCGATGCCCAGCGTTGCGATGCCGATGTGCAGCGCAGCCGTGCCGTTGGTGCAGGAAATTGCCATCTTTGCGCCGCACCACTTGGCGAACTTGTCCTCAAATTCCATGCCCTTATGGCCGGTCCAGTAGCAGACCGCGCCGGTGTCGAGTGCTTCGGCGATTTCCGCCTTGCTCTTCGGGTCAAACTGCGGCCAGCCGGGGAAGCCCAGCTCGGCAACGCCAGCGCCATTCATGACAATTTCTTTTTTCTCGCTCATGTTAAAACCTCATTTCTTCAAGTGTAAAACAGTTGCAAATTTACGAACGTTGGCCGCTTACACGCCTCTTTGCATCTCGTCAACAGACTCGAGAATCGCGTCGGCCATATAGTCCAGCTGCTCCGGCGTCAGGCCGTAGACCGGGAAGTGCGTAAAGCGGTGGTTGAATACCTCCTCGCACACCGGGCAGCTCTCAGCGATTGCCTTTTCGTCATAGCCATACTCACGCAGGATTTCGAACTTATACAGCGGGCCAAAGTGAGGAATCTGCGTGACGCCCTTTGCGTCCATCTTTTTCTTGAACAACTGAATATCGCCGCCCGCCTTTTCGGGGATGATCTGAAGCTGATACAGATGGAACGTGGGTTTGATTTCGTCATTGCCCAGATCCTGCGGGATCAGAGCGTCGCAGGCGGAAAGGCGCTTTGTCAGATATTCGGACGCGCGGCGGCGCGCTTCGATAATCTGGTCGATTCGGGCAATCTGGAGCTGCAAGCCCAGACCCTGAATCTCGGTGGTGGAGAAGTTGGTTGCGACGAACGGGCCGTTCTTGCCGCGGATGGCGGTGACGTCATACAGCCAGTTCGGGATATGCTTGCTGAAATCCGTGCCAAGGAAGCGCGCGCGGCGCATCTCGGGCAGGAATTCTGTCACGTTGGAACACAGGATGCCGCCCTCGCCAAAGGAGGTGATGTTCTTGACCTCGTGGAACGAGAACGAGCCAAAATCGCCGATTGTGCCGAGCTTGCGGTGCTTATACTCGCCGCCAAAGGCGTGCGCCGCGTCCTCAAGGACGACAATATCGTGCTGCTTGGCCAGCGCCATGATCGGATCCATATCGACTGGATAGCCGCCAATGTGGACGGGGATGATCATCTTCGTCTTGTCGGTGATCTTTTTCTCCACGTCCTTGGGATCCATATTCAGCGTCAGCGGATCGACATCCGCAAACACCAGCTTGCAGCCGATGGAAAGCGGATACGCCATGGTTGCGGCAAACGTGATGGCCGGGACGATAACCTCGTCTCCTGGCTTCAGTCCAGTATACTTGCAGGCAATCTCAAAGCCCGCTGTGCAGTTGGTCAAAAATGTAGAGCCAGTGGTGTGCAGATATTCGTCGCACATATTCTCGGCCTTGCCAACCTCCACGTCCAGCGACAGCTTTGCCGGGGGCGCGGAAACCTTGTCCAGCGCGAGAACGTCCTTCTCAACCGTTTTCAGCGCCTCGTCGTAGGCCTCGCCCTTGCCTTTCATCATAAACCGGATGATGGTCATCAAATCCTGCGCGTTATAGTTTTCGCCGACCGCAGCCCACGGGACTTTGGTTTCGCCGGTGTTATACCGGAAATCCGATGCTTTCTTCTCCATTTAAAATTGACTCCTTTCAGAATATCAGTTTGTTGACAGACGGACATTCTGAAGCAGTTACGGATCGCGGCAGCAATTGAACAAGCCGACCGCAAAATCGAGTGGTCTGTTCATAGTTTACCTCTTCGCGTCATTGACGCTACCGTTATGGAATCAGTTTCTTTTTATCTTCCCGCGCCGCAGGCGGCGCGGGAAGCATGATTGTGGAATTTTCTTTGAATTACAGATCAACAACGCACTTGTTGTCGTTGGAACGGTAGGCCGCCTCCATAACGCGCTGCACCTGCACCGCATCAGACGCCGGAACCTCCAGCGGAAGATTGTTCAGGATCGAATTGCCGAACGACTCAATCTCGCGCGTGTACATATTGCCGAACTCCACGTCCAGCTGCTCGCCCTTGACGTCCTTGGTGTCCTGCTGTGCGTCATAGCCGCCAACCTCGCCGCAGAACATCGCGTCCAGCGTACCGCCGTCGATCTGGCCGATGATGTTTTCGCCAACCAGATGACCCTGATCGCCGAAGAACTCAAGACGCCACTTGGAGGCTTCGTCGGGGATATTGAAGTTGGACTGCACCACGCATTCGCAGCCGTTTTCCAGCCGCATCAGAACCGTAGACGTGTCCTCCACCTCATAGTGGAACGTCAGCGTGTCGTGGAACGCCGCAACCTGCTTGACCTTTGAGCCGGTGACATACTGCATCAGGTCGATGCAGTGCACGCCCATGTCCATCATTGCGCCGCCGCCGCCGTTTTTCTTGCTCTGACGCCAGTTGCCGGGCATATCGGGATACCAGCAGGTGAACTGCGAGAAGCCCGAAACCGGACGGCCGATCTTGCCGTCGGCAATGGCCTGTTTCATAGCCATGACGTATGCGCCAAAGCGCATCATCAGACCTGCCGCAATCTTGACGCCCTTGCTCTCACAGTAGTCAACGACCTTCTGCCCCTCTTCCGAGGTCATGGCCAGCGGCTTTTCAATCAGAATATGCTTGCCAGCGTCGGCGGCCATCATGGCCTGCTTGGCGTGCAGCACAACGGGGGACGCGATATAAACCGCGTCAATCTCGGGATCGGCCAGCAGCGCAGCCTCGCTGTCATACGCACGCTTGCAGCCCCACTTGGCGCGGGACTTTTCCGCCAGCTCCATATTGATCTCCATTACAGCAATCAGCTCGGCGTTATTCGCCAGCATCATTCCGGGAATCGTTCTGCGGTCTGCAATGCCGCCCGCGCCGATAACGCCCCAACGAAGCTTTTTCATAGCAATTGTCTCCTTTTATGATTCTAAAACGCAGAATTTTTGCGATTATTTCCAAGCTTACACGTTTTTTGCCGGCTGTGCCGGCGGGATATGCCTTGTCCGGCTGTGCCGGAGCATCGCCGCTGCTGCCAGACGGCGGTTCGTTTTGTCCTGCTCCTATCTTACGACGGATGCTTTCAATTTTCTATGTGATTTTGTGTAACGATTTACGTCTAATAATTTTTCCGCAGAAAGGAACACGAATTTCAAAAACGCGGTTTTCTCTCTGCGGGCATCGGCGCAATGCGCCTGCGGATGCAGGGGGCTTGCGCCCCCTGCGATTACGCGGTTTACGGAATTTGCCGGAGATTAGTCGAAGCTCCAGAATTTCTCAACGTTGGTGCCGTCAACAACGAACAGGTCGATGTTGGTCTTGGTGGGAACGTCCTTGCCCTCGAAGTAGCTGATTGCGCCTTCGTAGATGAACTGTGCCAGAACCCAAGCGTCAACGTTCAGGCAAGCCTGATAGTTCACGTCATTGTCATGCAGCTTGCCGAACGGCTCTGCACCGTAAGCGCCCATGGAGAAGACCTTGACGTCGGTGTTGCCAACAGCCTGCAGCGCTGCAACTGCGCCCATCGCGCCGTTGTCAACGTCGGAGATGATGTAGTCATACGGCTCGACGATGGCGGAGATTGCGTTGTATGCAGTCTCGCGGTTGCCCTGAGAGTCGTACTTGTTCAGGATTTCGATTTCGCAGCCGTCTGCATTGGCAGCGTCGATAACCTCATGCAGGCCAACAAAGCGCTCCTGGCAGTGCGTGGAAACAGCGTTGGTCAGCTCAACCACACGGCACTTGCCGCCGTTGTTTTCCTTAACATAGTTGACGAAGTACTCGCCAACCAGCGTGCCGGTTGCTTTCTGATCCCAGGTGACGGTGGTGACAGCCTTTTCCTCGCCGTCGGTCCAGTAGCCGTCGTAGATGATGACGGGAATGCCGGCCTCAACCGCATTCGTCAACGCAATGCCGGAGCCGTCGGGGGTGATGGGGTCAACCATGATGATGTCAACGTTGTTGGAAATCATGTTCTCGATCTGCTTGGTCTGGGTCTCGTCGTTCAGGTCGCCGTCCTCGCAGACGATGTCAGCGCCGTAGTATGCGCCGAGTGCTTCCAGAGCCTGTGCCAGAGCTGCGCACCATTCGTCGCCCTTGTAGCAGATGGAGCAGCCGATCTTCTTGCCTTCCAGCGCGGTGGTGTCCTGCAGGACAACAGCGGCGGGAATGCCGAGCTCAGCAGCCTTGCCCTCGGTTGCGATTACGTCGGTCTTGACAGCGCCTTCAGCAGCGGGCGTTTTTTCAGCCGGGGTCTCTTCAGCGGGTGTTTCTGCTGCGGGCGTCTCCGCAGCGGGCGTCTCGGTCTTGGTGTCGGCCGCGGGGGGCTCCGTCTTGGCTGCGCAGGCAACCAGGCCCAGAACCATGACCATTGCAAGAAGCATCGCGATCAGTTTCTTCATTTTGTAATTCCTCCTTAAATTTTATCTAACAGGCTGCGCCTGATTAGACCGTTGTTTGGATCATCAGCTGCAAAGCGCCATGATCTTTTCCTGTGTAGCTTCGGCCGCGTTCAGCTCGCCCATCTTGTGACCCTCATGCATAACCATGATGCGGTCGCACATGCCGAGCAGCTCAGGCATTTCGGACGAGATCATGATGATGGTCTTGCCCTCCTTTGCCATCCGGTTGATCAGACGGTAAATTTCTGCCTTTGCGCCAACGTCGATGCCGCGCGTGGGCTCGTCAAGGAACAGGATCTCCGAGTTCTGGAACAGCCACTTTGCGATAACCACTTTCTGCTGGTTGCCGCCGGAGAGATACTGTACCTCGGTCTCCATGCTCGGCGTGACAACGTGCAGCTTGTCGGCGTATTCCTTGCTCAGCTTTTCCTCAAGCGAGCTGCTGATCACACCGGCGCGCAGTACGCGCTTCATGTTGACCAGCGTGGTGTTCCGCTTGACCGACATAATCTGGACAAGACCCTGGAGCTTGCGATCCTCTGGGATCAGGCCAAGACCGTCACGGATGGCGTCGGCAAACGTACGATAGTGAACTTTCTTTCCGCGGACATAGACCTCGCCGGATTCCGGCTTGTCAATGCCGAGGATGGCGCGGGCAAGCTCGGTGCGGCCAGCGCCGACCAGACCCGAAATGCCAAATACCTCGCCGGACTTGACCTCAAAGCTGATGTCCTGCAAAATGCCGCGGCTGAGATTTTTGACCTCCAGAATCGTTCCGCCGACGTTGCCAACCTCTTTCGGATACTCCTGACCCATCTCACGGCCGACCATCATGTTGATCAGGCCCTGACGGTCAACGGAAGCGACCGGAATCGTGTCGATGTGACAGCCGTCGCGCAGGACGCTGACGTTGCTGCACAGGCCGAAGATTTCGTCCAGACGGTGCGAGATATAGATGATGGTGATGCCCTCGTCGCGCAGCTGCTTGACAATGCGGAACATAACCTCCAGCTCGCGGTCGGTCAAAACGGCCGACGGCTCATCCATGATCAGGATGCGGGAATTATTGTTAATGGCGTGCATGATCTCGACGATCTGCTTTTTCGCGACGGTCAGAGACGAGACCTGCGCGTTGATGTCGATGTCCATGCCGAGATCTTCAACGATCTCCCGCGCGCGGCGGCGCATGCCCTTCCAGTCAACCAGACCGTTTTTCAGCTGGACGTTGCCAAGGAACATATTTTCCGCAACGCTCAGCGGCTCGGCCAGCTTGATTTCCTGATGGACAACGCTGATGCCGGCACGGCGTGCCTCGATGGGGCTGTTAAAGCGGCAGGGCTTGCCGTCCAGAATGATTTCGCCCTTATTCGTCTGGTAGATACCGGCCAGAACCTTAATCAGGGTGGACTTGCCTGCGCCGTTCTCGCCGACCAGACCGTGGATGGTGCCGCGCTCAATGTTGATGGTGACGTCATCCAGCGCCTTGACGCCGGGGAACTCTTTTGTGATATTCTTTACTGTTAAGATGTAGTTGTTATCCATTGTTCACCCAACCTTTCTGTGATACTTCGGTCAGGTCAATCAGGACTTCTTCTTGTTGCTGGCAACGTCAAGCGTGACGGCAAGCACAAGGACAACGCCCTTCAGAACGTCCTGCACGAACGGATCGACGCCCATCTGGGAGAAGCCGTTGAACAGCGTGTTCAGGAAGATGCAGCCGAACATCGTGCCGATGACGCGGCCCTTGCCGCCGGCCAGCGAAACGCCGCCGATGATCGAGCCGATAACGGCGTCAAATTCATAGTTCTGTCCGTTGGTGACGGCGACAGAGTTGAGTCGGGACATCAGGACGAGACCGCCGAACGTAGCCAGAACGCTGCCCAGCAGGAACGTGCCGAACTGATAGGCCTTGACGTTGATGCCGGAGAAGAATGCCGCTTCACGCGAGCCGCCGACGGCGTAGAGGTTACGGCCGACGCGGGTCTTGGAAGTGACAAACTGCGCAATTGCGTAGACGATGATCATCAGCAGCACGCAGACCGGGAATACGCCGCCGAAGATATAGCCGCGGCCAAGGAACTCGATACTATCGGGCATGTTGGCAATCGGCACAGCCTGCGTCAGCAGCTTTGCAAGGCCGTAGCAGATGTACTGCGTGCCAAGCGTTGCGATCATCGCGGGAACGCCGACATAAGAGACCATGAAGCCGTTGACTGCGCCGACGGCAAGGCCGATGGCGAACATGATCAGGATGGCAAGGCCGGTGGACATACCGACGTTTTTCATCAGGATGGCACCCACGCAGCTGGTGAGACAGACCATACGGCCAAGGGAAAGGTCAAAATTGCCGGTCAGCAGCATGATCGACTGGCCAAGGGCAACGATGGCGACGGTAGAGCTTTGCAGAAGAATGTTTTTCCAGTTGCTCCAGGTCAGGAAGTACTGTGCGCCAAACTTTACATACGAAATGATAGAGAATACGACAATCAGGATGGCGATGCCGACAAGGCTCATCCAGTCCTTAACCAGTGCGCCGACGCTCTTTTTGCTGTTTAACGTGATTGCTTTTGTGCTCATTTGATTCATTCCTCCTAGTTTTTTCGCTCTTACGAGCTACGGCGCTCACGCAGCCGGTTACGGAAGCAGGTGCTTGGTGCTGTGACGGGGGTAGACGTTATAGGGTCGGAAGCCCTCGGCGTAGGCAACGCCGCACTGATATCCGCGATATCTTGAGCAGGTACGGATCATATCCACAAAGTCGATGCCGTCATGGTCAAGCATCCACTTGATCTGCGACTCATGCATCTCAAGCGCTTTCAGCTTCATCTCAATCTGGCCGGTAATATCGACATAGTGGGTGGGGTTGAAGTCCACGCCCGCCAGGCTATCCATAAAGAACGTTGGAATCATGCTCTCAAAGGCCGGGTAGTTGACCGAGCGGTGCGGCAGACCCGACATAAATGCGCCATTGGTGGCCAGATGGCTGGTCTCCACATGATCCTGCATATAATCCACGTCGTTGTGCGTGATGATAACGTCGGGACGCGCATAGCGAACCACGTCGGCCACGGCGTCAATCTGCGCCTGATCGTGGCGGTTCACCTGCATATCCGAAACGTTAATGTTGAAAACTTCTTTGGCACCGATAAACTTGCCGGCATTTTCCGCTTCCTTTTCACGGATCTTGCCCAAAGGGCCGGGTTCAATAATGACATGACCCTGATCACCGTTTGCAACATGGCACATATACACATCTGCGCCCTGCTCTACATATTTGCGGAGTGTACCCGAGCAGGCGATCTCCAGATCGTCGGGGTGGCAGCCAATCGCCAGAACTCTCATGTTTTTCACCTCTTGCTGAAATTAAGGGGGCGCGTGCGGCCGATTGTCTTGGCGGCACGGCCATGCGGCAGAATAAATACGCCGCGAGTCTTATTGCCTTGCATCCATAATAGACCGAAGTGCGGTCTTTTGTCAACACAATTTCTAAATAATATTTACGAATGTTGTAATAATGGTGAATTATTCACAACTCAACCACCGTGATTTTGGTCGATGTTGCCACACGTTTTGCGGTTTTTGCGCCCCATTCTTTCAACTCTTTTTAAAAATAATCGACGGTAAATTTAGACGCTTTTCCATAAAATTTGCCCGCGGGCATGCGTTTTTTGCGCATACCCGCGGGCTTTTGTTCGTTTATGTTCGCTTTTGTCCGTCATTCGCGAACTTTGCCATCTCTCAGGCCAGCAGACCGCCTGCGGCCTCAATTTCTTTCTTGACCAGCCGCACCGAGGCAATGGCCTCCTCCAGCGGCGCAACCGACAGATCGTTTTTGCCCTGCAATCCCTCAACAAAGTATTTCAGCTCGTTATAATACCCGCCGAGCGACGAAATATTGCCGCCGATGCGGTTGTCGCCGGTATATTGCGCGGCAAGCTCCGGATGGAACGCATCGCCGTCGTTCGGATACACGGTCAGACCGTTTGCATCGTTTGTGATGGTCGCCTTTTCCAGCTTGACGCGGAACGTGGCCGAGAACGGGAACGACGCAGGATAGTCCCACGCGGCCTCGACGCTGACTGCCACGTCCCTGCCATAGTTGTAGATAGCAAAAATCTGCTCAATCAGTCCGTCGCTGTCACGATAGACGCCCGCCTGAATGCGGTCTGGCTCGCCCAGCAGATAGCGCACAAAGTCCACGTCGTGCACGTGCATATCCACGGCCACGCCACCCGACTGCGCCGGCGTGTGCAGCCAGTTGCGGCTTGCCCAGCCGGGGCGCGACGAAACGCGCTGGAATACACCCGAAAGCACGCGGCCATACGTTCCCGCGTCCACGGTCTTTTTCAGCCATGCGTACTCGTCCCACAGACGGATGACCTGACCGACCATCACCTTGCGGCCGGTACGCTTTTTCGTCTCCAGCAGCGCCTGCATATCCTCCTCCGTCAGACAGACGGGCTTTTCGCAGAACACATCGCGCCCCTTTTCCATCGCCGCGCACGCGTGTGCCGTGTGCAGATACGTTGGCAGGCAGATATCCACCACGTCAACGTCCGCCTGTTCAATCAGCGCCATACCCGATTCATACGTCTGCGCATCGGTCTGCTCTTTCATCTGTGCCAGAAATTCCGGCCGGTCATCGGCAATCGCCGTCACCTTGACGCCAAGCTCCGCCAGCGCCGCATAGCACGCCGCGTGCATCCCGCCCATAAAGCCGCAGCCAATCAGTCCTACTCGAATCATATTCGTTCCTCCTGTCTGTCCGTTTTTAAAATTTCTTTTCCAGAATGCGCCCCATTGAGGCCGCCGTGTTGTAAATAATCTGGTCAGAGGCGTGGCCATAGGCCGGGATCATCTCGCCCGTCGCCCAGCCGTCATAGCCGATGTCTTCAAACGCCTGCATCACCGCCGGCCAGTCCACATCGCCCGCCAGAATGTCCACGAACGAATTGAGTCCGCCCGGATTGCGGCGGAAGTCCTTGAAGTGCACCTTTTTGATGCGCTTGCCCAAAATCCGAATCCACTGTTCGGGATAGCCCGCGTAGACCACGTTGCCCACGTCAAAGTACGAGCCGATCCACTCGCTTCCGATCTCGTCGATAAACGCGCGCATCTCCAGCGGAGAGAACAGGAACTTGTTCCATACGTTCTCCACGCCGATGTGAATCTGGTGCTCCGCCGCCACCGGCGCAAGGCGCTTCATCTCGGCCACCGCGCGCTGCCAGCACACATCATACGCCACAACCGGCCGCTCCGGCACAAATTCCACCGAAACGCTGCCCGGCACGATCAAAACTGTGTCCGCGCCCAGCGCCTTTGCCGTTTTGATCTCGCGGACTGCCGCCTGATGCGCCTTTTCCCGCTCCTCCGGATCGTCCGAAGTAAACGAATACGCCCAGTACAGGCTGCTTGCCACACTCGGCAGCGCAATGCCGATTTCCTCCGCCGCGCGGCGGATCTCGGCCAGCTTTTCGGGCGCAGTCTCCATCGTCACGTCGCCCTCTGCATCCAGCGTCAGCTCAATGCCGTCGAAGCCCGCATCCTTTGCTAGCCTCATCGCCTCAAACACGTTTTTCCCGCTGAACGACCAATAGCTGATTGATTTTTTCATCTGTGCATCTTCCTTTCCGTATTTACTTTCGTTCGGATTCCGCTTATAATTCCATTATAAGCTCGAATTTTGGCCTGACAATATAAAATCCGGTGCAAAATTTATAAAATCAGCTACAGGGGATGTCTGCCGCCATGAAAATGGAATACACACCCATCCCGCTTGCCTCGGTTTTTGACGTGGATGCCATCGTGAATATCTCGTATTACAAGCTGGAAAACGGCTATGTTTTCTCCGGCGAGTCGCACTTTTTCTGGGAGTTTATCTATGTTGACCGCGGCAGCATCGTTGTCACTGCCGGGGCGGACAAGTATTTTCTAAAGGCCGGCGAGCTGGCGTTTCACTGCCCGTATGAGTTTCATTCGTTCCAGTCGGTCGGCGCAAGTGACGTGATGGTGGTGGCGTTCTGCTGCGAAAGCGAAGCCATGCACCGGCTGGAAAAAAAGGTTCTGCTGCTGCACCAGCGCGAGAAGCAGTGCCTCAAGCCGCTGATGGACGAGGCGCAGCAGGCGTATCAGTATTTTGAAAACGATCCCGCGCTGGTCAATCTGCGTAAAAAGCCCACCGCCCCGTGGGGCAGCGACCAGCTGATCAAGCTCTATCTGGAGCAGCTGTTCATCTGCATCTGCCGCCGCGACGACAATGTCCGCTTTTCCCAGCGCGCCATCACATCCACGCAGTTTCACCAGCATCTGCTGCTGGCGCAGCAGGCGCGCGACTATCTTGCCGCGCACTATTCCGAGGCCATCACGCTTCCATCGCTGGCCGCGGCGCTCGGCATAAGCGTCTCACAGCTCAAGCGCGTGTTCCACGAGCAGATCGGCCAGAGCATGGTGCGCTATCTCACGGCGCTGCGCATCGGCGAGGCAAAGCGTCTGATCCGCGAGGGAAACCTCACGTTCACACAGATCGCCGAGCGTATCGGCATTGAGAGCATCTACTATTTCTCCAATCTTTTTAAAAAGCAAACGGGCATGAGCCCCACGGAATACGAAAAAACACTCAAGGAATAAAGGAGTATCTAAAATGCGAAGCTATGTTCTGAAAAAGGTCACATCCGCCCCCGATTGGGACACAATTGACGCACTTCCGATTGACAACCTCCAGTGGACAAATCCCCCGGTCGATATCCGTGCACAGGGGCAGCTCTGCTGGGACGAAGCGGCGATCTATGTTCGCCTGCGCGCGTGGGAAACAGAAATCCGCGCCGAGCACAGCGGACTTTTGCAGTCGGTCTGCGAGGACAGCTGTCTGGAATTTTTCCTCCGTCCCACCGACGATCTGCGCTACTTCAACTTCGAATTTAACCCAAATTGTGCGTTATATCTCGGATATGGCACAAATGTGACGGAATTGACGCGTCTGATTGTTGCCGACGAGCCCGCGCTGTTCCAGCCAAAGGCCGCGCGCCTGTCCGATGGCTGGGAGATCACCTACCGTGTGCCGTTTGCGTTTATCCGCCGGTTTTTCCCGGACTTTACACCGTGCGAGGGGCTGGCCATGTACGGCAACTGCTATAAGTGCGGCGATCTGACCGTGCGACAGCACTACCTGTCGTGGAATCCCATGCGCTGTGACACGCCGCAGTTCCACCGGCCGCAGGATTTTGGCCGCCTGATTCTGGGCGATTGACCGGATTCTGTGAAAAATTCACAAATTTCATTTCTAAAATCTATTTAAAAATAACCCCTGTCCAGAATTGACACCCGAAAAGCCGCGTGGTATGATGAACTTACAGAATACCTGCGGCTTTCGCCGCGCAATTTAAGGAGGTTTTCTATTATGAACATGGTCGATACCCTCAAGGGTTCCTATTTTTCCGAAGTTCTGCCCGAGGGCTGGGACATTTCCAAGATTTATGACTGCGTCTCCAACGATCCATCTTCCGTCGGCGAGCGCCAGAGCTTCTGGAACGATGGCTTCCGTCCCGTCGAGTGCACGAACCTTGAAGAGTTCGGCGCATACATGGGTCACGAAATTGCCATGCAGATCAGGCTCACCAAGGAAGAGGGCAGAAAGCTGATTCTCATCCTGCCGGTTGGCCCGATGGGCATGTACAAGTGGGCGGTCTATTTCCTGAAAGAGTGGAATGTGGACTGCAAGCACGTCTACGGCTTCAACATGGACGAGTGGGCTGACGCCGAGGGCAACACGCTGCCCGCATCCGACCCCGCCGCGTTCCAGAACGCCATGACCGGCGCGTTCTACGGCCCGCTCGGCGAGCTGACTGTCCCCGAAAATCAGCGCAACTTTGCAACCAAGGAAAATCTGCCCACCTATCCGGAGAAAATCCGCAAGCTGAAGGCTGAGGGTGCAAAGCAGGTTCTGGTCTACGGCATCGGCCGTATGTGCCATATTGCATTCTGGGAGCCGCACTTTGCCAAGGACTACACCTCCTATGAGGACTGGAAAGCAGCCGAGTACCGCGTCGGCGCGCGTCTGCATCCGTTCACCATCGAGCAGAACGCCATCACGTCGTTCCGCTCCAGCTGGCCGCTGATTCCGTGCTATGCCAACACCATCGGCCCGTGGATCATCTTCAACTCCGACTACGCCATCGGCGGCGCAGACGGCGTTCTGTCCCGCGGTATGCAGTGGCAGGGCATGAGCTTCTGGATGACGCTGCGCTATGGCCCGTGCCAGTACGTCACGTCCAGCAACATTCCCACCATGCCCGGTAAGCTGTTCTATATGAAAGAGCTGGCCGGCCCCCTGTGCGCCGATACCAACTGATTCAGGTAAACAATGCCCGCGCCGCCCGAGGGGCGGCGCGGATTTTTTGTGCCTCTGTCGGGACGCTCCCTCCCTTGCAGGCCGCTGTCTTGTGTGGGTGACGCCGCCGGAGACACAGCGGCTATCGCCGCAGGATAAAATCCCCCTGGCGGCGGTTTACAATCCCCCGCAAATATACTATAATATTTTTAAAATGATAAATATGCGCTGCCGCGCCATTTCGCCGAAAGCGGCGGAATTTTCGGCGCTGCAAGTGCAAAAAGGAGCCGCTATGAAAAAGGCCGGCATCAATCTGATCGAGGTTAAGGAGCGAAACCGCGCACTGCTGCTGCAATCCGTCTGCACGGCGGGGAGCATCACGCGCAGCGAGCTTTCCGAGGGGCTGCATCTGTCGCCCATGACCGTGACAAACATCACAAGCGAGCTGCTGCAAAAGCACATCATCGAGGAATTTGCGCCGCAAGACCCCATCAAGTCGCCCGGGCGCACACCGATGCTGCTGCGCATCTGCTCCACGTCGCCGGTGGTGCTGGGCATTTACATCTCCCGCACGTGTCTGTACGGCGTGGTGTGCGATCTGTCGCTTCAGCTTCTGGCGCGCGCCAAGCGCCCGCTCACCCCGATTGAAAACGAAGAGAGCTTTTTGCAGAAGCTGCGTGAGCTTGCCGAGCAGCTGACCGAGCACACTGAGCGGCCGATTCTGGGCATGGGCATCTCCACCGTCGGCGTTATCAGCAGCGATGCCAGCGGCATCGCCTATGTCACCGATTTCTTCGGCATCCGTTCGCTAAATCTGCGCGACGCGCTTCAGCCGTATTTCCGTTTTCCGATTATTGTCTGCAACGATATGCACGCGTCCGGCCTGTGCGAACTCTACTTTGGCGCCGGCAAGGACGCCGACAGCTTTCTCTATATGGGCATTACTGAGGGGCTTGGCGCGGCGCTGGTATCACATCATGAGCTGCTTGACGCATGCGGCGAGCTTGGCCACACATCCATTGACTTTGGCGGCCCGCGCTGCACCTGTGGCAGCCGCGGCTGTCTGGAACTTTACGCCAGTGCGCCGGCAATTTTGTCACTGATTCACGACGAGTGCGGCGTGGAGCTTGACAGCATGGAGCAGGCTGCCGGCTTTGCCATGACGAACAAGGCCGCATACACCGTGTTTTATAATGCCATGCGGCAGCTTTCGTTCGGACTGAACAACTATTTGAATCTGGTGAACGTGTCGCTGGTGGTGCTTGGGCATGACGCGGCGTTTTTGCCGGAGGAGTTCGTGCGGTATCTGGAGCAGTGGGTGGCCGATATCAACGTCTCTGTACACCAGCAGCAGCTGCGCCCGCGCTTTGTCAAGTCGCGCTTTGGCGCAAACTCGCCGATCTACGGCTCGGCGTGCGCCGTCCTTCAGCCGCTGTTTCAGGGCAGTAATCTGATTGAAAGGCTGTTTGACTGCGCGCAGCAGGAATAAAAAGCAAAAGAAAAGACGCCCCTGTGGGTGCAAAATGCCCGGAACGCATTTCGCGTTCCGGGCATTTGCTATTTGCCTTACACTCAGCGAAGCACCAGCTCGCCGTTTTCCGTATCGACGGTAATTGTCGAACCGGGCTGGACGCTGCCCTCCAAAATCTTCTTTGCAAGCAGCGTTTCCACTGTATGCTGCACATACCGGCGCAGCGGACGCGCGCCGAACTGCGGATCATAGGCCGCGTCGATGATGAACTGTTTTGCAGCCTGCGTCAGCTCACAACGCAGCTGCTTGTCGGCCAGACGGCGGTTGAACGCCGCGATTTGCAGGTCGATGATACATCAGCTTTGCGGCCTTTTCCAGATCGTAGTTCTGCTGTGCGGTTTCAATCTCGCGGTTGATCTGC
>OGGU01000793.1_pt1 | contig 22181 bp, 19 predicted proteins | sample 1571241 | NCBI WGS metagenome assembly OGGU01 (sample SAMEA2581934, study PRJEB24529) | metagenome | biome: Human gut stool | place: China | collected 2011
TTGACGCTTGGTTATTCAATTTTTGAGCTAACCTGTTTGCCCTCTGCCCTTAAAAGCGTTGATTTTACTGGGTTTCTGCTTGTTTTCCTATGTCAACGCTCTTAAGCGGGTGGCTTTGTTTATGCTGCTTTCTGGCAAGAGGACAGATGCGCTCTGTTTTTGCGTGCAGTCCTTGCCGTTAGCAGAACGGCTCCAGTTGAAAGGCCAGCTCCGTGCGGCCCACAACGGCGTGATGGTTGTTGTAAAGGTTTTTGTCGTGATAGCGGGGCAGAGAACAGGCTTCCTCCGGCGTGATGACGCCGAGCTGGGTGAGAACCGAGAGGATGGCATACGGGACGATGGAGGAGGCGCCGTCCTCCATTTTGAGGGCAATGCCGATCCCCTTATCTTTGATGCCCACGGCATAGAATGCGCTGGCACCCGATTTGCAGAAGATGCGGTCGCCGAAGGCGGCCATCAGCTGCGTGCAGACGCGATCGGTCCCTGCCACCATTTCCGGATGTGCTGTCATGGCGGACGTGATGCGCCGGATGACAGCGGCCCGGGTGGGGGCGAAAAGCGTGGGGAGAGACATACGGGCGTAGCCCTGTGCCAGCCGGTAAAGGGGCAGCGCGTGGACCGGAACGCCGCAGCCGTCCACGGCCAACTGGACTTCGGAGGTCTCTACGCCGCACATTTCAGCGAACACCGAGAGGATACGCTGCTGAACAGGGTGCTCCAATGCAGTATAGTTCTCCAAAGACTCCCCGAAATGGCGGGCGGTAATGAGCATACCGGCGTGCTTTCCGGAGCAGTCGCAGTAGATGGGCGCCCGGGGAATACCGGCAATCTTCAAGGCGTCCTCGGCAGGGACATACATGGGGTATTCTGCCCCGCAGCATAGCTGATCGGGGGAGAGCCCTGCCTTGTGCAGAATGCTCTCCACGGCCTTTACATGAAAGGGCTCCCCGTTATGGGAGGAGCAGATGACGGCCAGCTCCTGCGGGGTAATGCCATAATGCTCCAGCGCACCGCTCTCTGCCACGGGAATTGCCTGAAGGGGCTTGGCGGAAGAGCGGGCAAACGTAAGACGCTCCGGATCACCGAGCTTCCAAAGTATCCGGCCTGTGTGATCCGTTACCGCGATATGTCCCCGATGGATCTGATCCACCAGCTCACCGCGGTATTGATAGGCAATAACAGCCATAGCATATACCTCCGTTTCTTAGATCACAAAGTAGAAAAAGCGCAGCACATCACCGTAATCATCGGCATCAAAGGCCACGGTGGTGGGAGAGATGAGGCTGGCGCCGGGATAGTGGGAGCATCCATAGGCGTCATAATGATGTACATAGGTGATCTCCACGTGGAAGTGATCGGGAAGCGCCGGAGGTGTGGCTGTTTTTGCCGCCGCCACAGCCTTGGCCATCATGCCTTCGATCTCTTCGCGGACAAGCTCCGGGGTCTTTGTCAGAACGCCGTAGCCGTGGCCGGATTTGGTCGGTACGGTCAGCAGGCCGGGTACGGTGCGCGCCGCAGCCGCGCACATCCCCTCGTCGCCGCTGGCGAATAGGGTGGGAACGCCCCGGTAAGCGGCGGCATGGGCGTACATCTCGAATTCTCCCCACAGCGCGCCATTGACCATAAGGCGGAAAATGCGGGAGCTTACCATCGTGTGGGACGTGGGATTTCCGGGGGCAGAGGCGGCATCGTGAAAGCCGACCATCAGCACACCGTCATAGCTCTCGTCAAAAATACCGGTAAGGCCCACAATATCGTGGGTGATCCCCCGAAGGAGACGGGCGTCTCTGGGGAGCAGGGCGCAGTCGATGTTGCAGCCATCTCCGTGCATATCCTCTATGACGACCTCATCGGCTCCGCCGGAGAAAAGGCCGCGGGCCGCGGCGGCGGCCTCTAACGCCATTTCCCGCGCCATAGGCGCATAGCAGGCGTTAGCCGAACGAGCCTCGTCCCAGCAGGCCAAAGACGCCACACCTTCAATGTCACAAAGAATGTAAAATTTCATGCTTGAGCCCTCCTTTATCAGAAGCGTAATCATAATAAATGCAAAGACATGGGGATCGGGAAGTATTGGGCAAAATGTCTGGGATCCGCCAATAGCTGCTGTTAAATTGGATGTGCCTGGCTGGTCGCTTTACACGTCGAGACGTCAGAGCGTCCCGCTTGCGGGTAAAGCACCGCGGCGGAAGGTCATGACGTTTCGCTGCGGATACGCCGCAGGTAGCGGTAGACCGTGGGTTCGGAGATGTGCAGCTCCCCGGCGACCTGCCCGACGGAGCCCTTGGTCTGGAATACCCCCTGCGCTTCCAGAGAGCGGAGTATCTCCAGCTTGTCGGCGGTATGCATGGCATTGGAGGGAATACCATAGCCGAGGATGGTGGAGTGGATCAGATTGCTGGACAGCTCCGGGATGGAATCGTCCAGGTCTTCGGTATAGGCGGAGCTCTCCTCCTCTTGCGGAAGAGAAAAGGAATGGAGCAGGTTGGAGAGATGCTCCGAGAGCACCAAAATATCCTCCACATCGTGGTTCACGCAAATCAGTCCCACCAACTGGCCCTTTTCCTTAATGAAATAGGTGGAAGAGACGAAACGCTTGCCTCCCCGGGTACGGCCCTCATAGTTGGCCACATAGTCGTGCTCCTTATAGGCTCCGGTTCGCAGCAGTTCCTTGGCCAACTCCGTCATGGGGTCACCCACGCGGCGGCCGCTGAGATGCTCGTTGCAGGCGGCAATCACCGAGCGCTCCGGCGTGGAAACGTCGTGGAGGATGATCTCATAATTCTTCCCGCAGATCTCCCCCATGAATTTCACCAAGGGAATGTATCGCTCAAGACTGGCGTAGTTGCTCACTGTATCCCTACTTTCTCAACAATAATCCTTGCCTGATAAAAAACTGTTACATGGCGCTGCTGAAAATCAGTATATCAAAGATAAATGGATAAATCAACACCTAATATGCTGGAAAGCGGCGGGGATATAACTTTTTTTTTGCAGGGCGAGGCGAAAAGAGCCTTCAAGACAGCGATTTAGACAAAAATTTATCAGACTTCTTGGCACTTATGCGGGATTGACAAGGGCGGTGTGATAAATTATAATCAGGAATGTAACAAAGTTATCAGAAGGGAGGCTCAAGGTCACCCCCGCATTCTATTCTTAAGGAGGTATTTGTATTGGAAGCTGCAAACTACGGTATCTTGTCATTGATTCCCCTTGCGCTTACCCTGCTGCTGGCATTTTGGAAGAAGGACGCGGTCTTTGCCCTGTTCATGGGCTGTCTCTCCGGCGTTTTGCTGCTGGGGCATGACCCCGCCTTCGGCTTCTCCGCTCTGGCGAAGGAGGCTCTGGGCAACGAGGACTTCATCTGGATCCTGCTGATCCAGGTATTCATCGGCATTATGATCGCGTTCTTCATGAAGGCGGGCGTGGTCAAGGCGTTCGCGGAAATGATCGCCGGAAAGGTGAAATCCCCCCGCAGCGTGAAGCTGGCCACCTGGTTCATCGGTCTGTTCACCATCGACGACTACATGAGCCCCCTGCTGCGCGGCGTGGTCATGCGTCCCTTGACGGATGAGATGCGCGTGCCCAGAGAGAAGCTGGCCTTCATCCTCGACTCCACCTGCGCCTCCGTGTGCACCCTGATGCCCTTTATGGCATGGGGCGCCTACGTGGCCGGTCTGGTGGCGGATCTGGGCGGCCCTGTGACCTCCAATGAGCAGGGCGTAAGCGTCTACATCAGCGCCATCCCCTTTAACTTCTACGCGATTCTGATGGTGCTCATCACGCTGCTCTCCGCACTGGAGATCTTCCCCGACTTCGGGCCTATGCGCAAGGCGGAGCAGCGCGCCCGCACCACCGGCAAGCTGCTGCGTGACGGTGCCGTCCCCATGATGGGCACCGAGCTGGAGGAGCTGCAGAAGGGCAACGACAGCGATGTGAAGCCCAACGTCATGCTGGACTTCCTGGTCCCCATCATGATCCTGGTAGCCACCGCCATCTGGACGTACATCGCCAAGGGCGGCGTGAAGATCCTGGAGTGCTTCATCATCACCGTGATCTACATGGCCATCGAGCTGAGCATCCGTAAGGTGTTCAAGAGCGTGACCGATCTGGTGAACACCGCCGTGCAGGGCATGAAGAGTGTCATGTCCGCCACGCTGATCCTGGCCCTGGCCTACTGCATCAACACCATCACCAAGTCCATGGGCGCAGCCGACTTCCTGCTGGGTGTCTGCGAGAGCTGGATGACCCCCGCCCTGTTCCTGTCTGTGGCCTTCGTCGCGGGCGCCGTGATCTCTTTCTTCACTGGCTCCTCCTGGGGCACCTTCGCCATCTGCATTCCCATCGCTGTTCCCATGGCTTACTCCTTCACCGGCGGTCAGCTGGGTACGCTGGTCTACGCCGCTGTGGGCGCCGTTGTCAGCGGCGGTCTGTTCGGCGACCATTGCTCCCCCGTTTCCGACACCACGGTGCTCTCCTCTCTGGGCGCCGCCTGCGACCACATTGACCACGTCCGCACCCAGCTCCCCTATGCGCTGCTGGCGGCGGCAGTGTCCATGATTCTGTGGGTCGTCGTTGCAATGGTTGGTGGCGCTGCATGAGATACGATTTTGATACCCCCATCAATCGCAGAAATACCTTCTCCTTTAAGTGGGACTGCGATATGGATTATTTCGGCCGGGACGATGTGATCCCCATGTGGGTGGCGGACATGGATTTTGCCTGCGCCCCCTGCATCGTAGAGGCCGTACAGAAGCGCGCCGCCCACCCGGTTTACGGCTACGGCGTGCGCCAGCAGCCCTATTACGACGCGGTGATGGGCTGGCTGAAAAAGCGCCACGGCTTTGAGGTCAACTATGAGCATCTGGCCTTTGCACCTCCCGGCGTGATCTACGCCATGAACGTGGTGCTGCGCATCCTCACCAAGCCCGGCGACAGGGTCATGGTACCCATGCCCAACTACGACCCGCTGTTTGACATGGTCACCCGGGGCGGCCGGAAGCTGGTAGAGACGCCGCTGGTCTGGAAGGATGGACGCTACACCTTCGACTTCGCCGACATGGAGGCCAAGGCTGCCTCCGGCGTGAAGGTACTGGTGCTCTCCAGCCCCCACAACCCCACTGGCCGGGTATGGACCCGTCAGGAGTTGGAAGGTGTGGCGGAGATCTGTCTGCGGCACAACATCTTTATGCTGGTGGACGAGATCCACTGCGACTTCGTGCCGCCGGAGCATCCTCACACCACCTTTGGCCTGCTGGGCGAGGAGGTACTGCGCCATTCCATGGTCTGCTACTCCTCCAACAAGGGCTTCAATCTGGGCGGACTGGGTATGGCCACTCTCGTGCTGGCAGACGACGACCTGCGGTGCAAGTTCAACGAGGAGATGTCCATTGCCCAGACACGGCTGGACAACATCTTCGGCATGGCAGCCCTCATAGCCGCCTACAACGACGGCGAGGAGTGGCTGGATCAGGCCATCGCCTACGTCTCCGACAACAAGGCGTATCTGGAGCAGTTCCTGCGGGAGCGCATTCCCCAGATCCGCATGATCCCCTCCGAGGGCACCTATCTGGTCTGGCTGGACTGCTCCCAGCTGCCCTACCGGGGCATGGCCCTGGAGCACTTCATGATCAACGAGGCCAAGGTGGCGTTCTGCGCCGGCTATGAGTTCGGCGAGCAGGGAGAGGCCTTCCTGCGCATGAACGTGGCCTGCCCCAGGTGTACCCTGACAAAGGCTCTGGAGCAGATGGAAAAGGCGATCAACGGTCTGTCGCTTCAGTGATACCTGTAAACGACGCACCTTGTGAGATAAGAAATTTTTTTAAAGGAGAAACAGCTATGAAAAAGAGAACCATCGCAATGTTCCTGTCCGTAGCTCTGTGTCTCTCGGTGGCCTTGACCGGCTGTGGGGCAGACAAATCGCAGCAGAGCAACCCCTCTGATGACGGCAAAAAGAGCCTGACCATCGCGGTGCTGAATGATGTTGTCTCGCTGGACCCCGCGGTAAAGGACAGCGGCATCGAGATGCAGATGGCGTCTCACCTGTACGACGCTCTGGTGGACTATAATGCAGATCTGAGCAGGAAGCCCGGTCTGGCAGAGAGCTGGACTGTTCTGGATGACGGCGTGACGTGGGAGTTCAAGCTCCGCCATGGCGTGAAGTTCTCCAACGGAAACGACTTCAATGCCGATGACGTGGTCTTCAGCTTTGAGCGCATCCTCAACGATCCTACTCTGGAGATGGGCGTGTACCTCATGCGTCTTCAGGAGGTCAAGAAGGTGGATGATTACACCGTGCAGCTGGTGACCAAGATCCCCTATCCCGTGTTTGACGGCAGCCTGGTCCATATCATGATGCTTGACAAGGAGACCTGTGAGGGACTTACCAGCGAGGAGATCGCCGCGAACCCCGTGGGTACCGGCCGGTATCGTCTGGTGGAGCATGTAAAGGAATCCTATATCAAGCTGGTCCGCAACGACGAGTATTGGGGCGAGCTGCCTGATGCAGAGACCGTGGAGTTCCGCGTGATCGCCAATGCAGCTACCCGCACCACCGCTCTCATCAACGGAGAGGTGGACTTTATCTCCAACATCCCTGTGATGGACGTGAACCGCCTGGAGAACGACCCCAACGTCCAGGTCATTACCAATCCCAGCCTGTCCTGCAGCTACATGGGCTTTGACCTGCTCAATGAGCATGGCTCTGCCGGCACCGACGATCCCAACCCGCTCCTCAACGTGAAGGTTCGTCAGGCCATTTACCACGCCATTGACATTCAGACGATCATCGATACCGTCATGAACGGCTACGCCACCGTGGCCAACTCCTATATGCCCAGCATCTGTGTGGGATATAATGCCGACGCGGAGCGTCCCGCCTACGATCCCGAGCTTGCCAAGCAGCTTTTGGCGGAGGCTGGCTATCCCGATGGCTTCTATCTCCGCATCGATGCCCGCAACGACAGTGACGTGAACGCCGATCAGGTGTCTCAGGCCATTGCCAGCTATCTGGAGAAGGTGGGCATCAAGGCCGAGGTGAACCTGTTGCCTCGCGCCTCCTTCTATGAGAAGACAAGCGCAGAGAACCTCCAGTCCTCCTTCTTCATGGCGGGCTGGGGCGACAGCTCCGGCGAGGGCATGGTCATCTTCAACGATATGCTCTATACCTACGACGGCAAGCCCGGCATGGGCGAAGGCAACCGGGGCCATTACAGCAATGCCGAGGTGGATGCGCTGCTGGATCAGGCATCTGTTGAGCCCGATCAGGCCAAGCGTGCAGCGCTGGTGGAGCAGGTGGATCAGATCGCCCGGGACGAGGCCGCCTACATCCCCCTGTTCTTCAAGCACAATATCTTCGGCGTGCGCGCCGGCATTCAGTACACCCCCAGTTGCGATGACCATATTCTGGCTTGGGACTTCACCTTCTAAGCGTACATAAGAACAGTCAATGGGAGGAGGCAGAAGGGGATCTTCCCTTCTGCCTCCCGCCAAAAGGGTGTAAGCCCGTAAATGAGGTGTTACCGTGTTCAAGTATTTCCTGAAGCGGCTGGCGCAAATGCTAGTTACACTTTTCATTGTGTCCATTCTGGTATTTGTTCTGGCCAACTTTATTGGCGATCCCGTCAATATGCTGGTCTCGCCCAAGGCTCCGCCTGAGGTTCGCGAGCAGGTTCGAGAAGAACTGGGGCTCAACAGACCGATCCTGGAGCAATATGTATCGTTTGTTACCAATGCGGTCAAGGGGGATTTCGGCAAGTCCTATATCTATAAGGTGGACGTGCTCTCTCTGATTGCCCAGCGGGTACCTGCTACGCTGGAGCTGGTTTTTGTATCAGTCGTGCTGGCGCTGGTTATCTCTATCCCGCTGGGCGTATATGCGGGCGCTTTTCCCAAACGAAAATCCAGCACATTGGTGATGGGAGGCTCCATTCTGGGCATTTCCCTGCCATCCTTCTTCATTGGCATCATGCTGATCTACATCTTCTCTCTGAAGCTGCACTGGTTCCCCTCCTCGGGACGGGGCGCGACCGCGCCGTTTCTGGGGATGAATTTCAGCCTGTTTGCGCCCGGTGGACTTAAGTACATCATCCTGCCGGCCTTTACGCTGTCTGTGACCAACATCGCGTCTCTGGTGCGCCTTACCCGCGCCGGTGTGATGGAGAATATGCGGCAGGATTATATCAAATTTGCCCGAGCCAAAGGTGTGTCTACCCGGAAGGTCCTCTTTGGACACGCCCTGAAAAATGCCTTGATCCCGGTTATTACGGTGTTCGGTATGGAAATCGGTTCCCTTATCGCCTTTACGACGGTGACGGAGACCATCTTCTCCTGGCCAGGACTCGGCAAGCTTCTCATCGACTCCATTAACTCGGTGGATCGGCCGGTCATTGTGGCCTATCTGATCCTGACTACGGTGTTGTTTGTGTTTATCAATTTTGTGGTCGACCTTCTGTATACAGTCATCGACCCGAGAATCCAATTCAGGTGATGCGCTATGGATGAAATGAAAAAAAGGGGCGCGACCCCCAACAAGAGCTTGTTCCGGCGCATTGCTGAGTCTGAGTTCTTTCATAATTACAAGCGCAGTCCGTCCGCTATCGTCGGTACGGTGATCGTGGTACTGGTACTGTTCATTGCCCTTTTCGGGCCGTTGTTTGCTCCGCAGAACCCCTATGATGTAGCCTCTCTTTCCCTCACAGATTCCTACAAACCGCCTGCATGGGAGGCGGGAGGTGACGCCCGGTTTATTTTCGGTACCGACAGTCAGGGACGGGATATTTTCAGCTCTCTTATTTACGGAAGCCGTATCTCCCTCTTTATCGGCGTTGTAGGTACGCTGCTGGCCTGCGCCGTAGGTATCACGCTGGGACTGATTTCGGGCTATTTTGGCGGGAGAGTAGACGCTATCATCATGCGTTTGGCAGATATCCTGCTCTCTTTTCCCGATATCCTCGTGGCCCTCTTCATCATGACCATGTTTGGACGGGGTGTAAGCAAGCTGCTGGTCGTATTTACGATCATCGGATGTGTCACATACGTCCGTACCGTCCGCGCCGAGGTGCTGACGGTGAAGCAGATGGAATATGTAGATGCGGCCAGAGTCATCGGTATCCCCAATATCCTGATCATCGCCAAGCATGTGCTGCCCAACGTAATGACAACCGTCATCGTTATTTCCACGATGAAGGTGGGCGGCCTTATTCTGGCGGAAGCCACGCTGAGCTTTCTGGGCGCAGGCGTTCCGGTCACGGAACCCTCTCTGGGCATGCTGGTCAAGAACGGCTTCGACGTGCTGTTCAGCGGATACTGGTGGATCGCGGTGATGCCGGGTCTCTACATCATGCTGATCGTGTTTGGAATCAATCTTTTGGGAGATTTCCTGCGCGATGAGTTCAATCCTAAGCTGAAGTAAGGGGGGAGCGAGATGAGCGAAACACTGCTGCAGGTGGAAAACCTGCGAACCTATTTCCACACCTTCCGCGGTGTAGTCAAGGCGGTGGACGGCATTAGCTTTTCCCTGGATGAGGGACAGGTGCTGGGCATCGTGGGCGAGTCGGGCAGCGGCAAATCCGTTAGCAGCTTTTCCATTCTGAAATTGATCGAGCCGCCCGGTGTGGTGGAATCGGAGAAAATTCTTTTCCAAGGCGAGGACATCAGCAAAAAGAGCGAACGGGAAATGATGAAAATCAGAGGCAAGGCGATCTCCATGGTGTTCCAGGATCCGATGACCTCCCTAAATCCGCTCTATACCATTGAGAAACAGATTACCGAGATGCTGGACCTCCACCAGAAGCAGATGACCAAGCAGGAAAAGCATGCGCGCTGTGTGGAATTGCTGCATATGGTGGGTATCCCCAATCCTGAGGATCGGCTGAAATCCTACCCCCATCAGTTTTCTGGCGGTATGCGGCAGCGGGTCATCATTGCGATCGCTCTGGCTGCCAATCCGAAGCTCATCATCGCCGATGAGCCTACCACCGCCCTGGATGTGACCATACAGGCGCAGATCCTCAAGCTCATGGATAAGTTGGTGAAGGAGCAGGGCGCTTCTCTCATTCTGATCACCCATGACTTGGCGGTGGTTTCCCAGATGGCGGATCGTATCATCGTGATGTACTGCGGCAAAATCGTGGAAAGCGGCTCCCGGGATGACGTGATCCACCGTCCCAGCCATCCGTATACTGAGGGACTTCTTAATTCCATCCCCAGAATGGGAGAGGAGCAAAAACGCCTGGAGTCCATTCCGGGTATGGTCCCCAGTATGCTGGATCTGCCCCAAGGATGTTACTTCGCTCCCAGATGCAAATACTGCCAGGATATTTGCCGTACCGTGACGCCTGAAAACCATGAGGTGAGTCCGGGGCATTGTGCGGCTTGCCACTTTCCGCTGACAGGAGGCGAGAGCCATGAGTAAGATTCTTCAGGTGGAGAATTTGGTGCAGGAGTTCAATCTAACCAAGGATTTTCTGGATAAGGTAAAATTCAAAAACGGCCATTTTTCACTGGAAAATCGGGTGGTCCATGCGGTCAACAATGTCAGCTTTGATGTGGAGCAGGGCGAGGTGTTCAGCCTGGTGGGAGAGTCCGGATGTGGAAAGTCTACCACGGCCCGCACCATCATCAAGCTGATCGAGCCAAAGTCCGGCAAGATCATATTCGACGGACGCGACATCACCCGGCTCAAGCCGCAGGAGATGCGCCCCATCCGTCGGGAGATGCAGATGATCTTTCAGGATCCTTATGCCTCCCTGAATCCCCGGCAGAAGATCATGGAGATCCTCACAGATCCGATGCTGTTCCACAAGCTGTGCAGCAGCAAGGCGGAGGCGCAGGAGAAGGCGATCCATCTGTTGGAGCGTGTTGGACTCAGCTCTGAGCAAGCCAACCGGTATCCGCATCAGTTTTCCGGTGGTCAGCGTCAGCGCATCGGCATAGCCCGGGCGTTGGCGGTCGAGCCTAAATTTATCATAGCGGATGAGCCGGTATCTGCTTTGGATGTGTCCATTCAGGCTCAGATCCTGAACATTCTTATGGATCTGAAGGATGAATTTCATTTCTCCTATCTGTTCATCGCACACGATCTGAGCGTGGTCAAGCACATCAGCGACAGTTTGGGTGTCATGTATCTGGGAACTATTGTGGAACGGGCCCCGAAGCGGCTGCTGTTCTCCAACCCGGTTCACCCCTATACCAAGGCGCTTTTTTCCTCTGCACCGACGATTGATGAGGGCAGTATTGCCGAATCTCAGGAGTTGCGTGGAGAGATTCCCAGCCCGATCCATCTGCCCTCCGGCTGTCCCTTCCATGACCGCTGTCCTATGGCTTGCCCGGACTGCGCACGGGAGGTCCCGGAACTCAAAGAGGTAGAGCCCGGACACTTCGCAGCCTGTCATCTGCTGTAAAAAAGGGGATTTAGCGCGGGTGGATCACCTCGCACATCCCTGCGGGGGCGGCTATGCCGCCCCCGCTTTTTGATTAACTATCATGGAATAGACCATAAGGAGGAAGGAAAAATGGAACTGCAACTTGTGAAAAAGTATGACGCCAGATCATGGGACGGTGTGGTGGTCCCGCTGGGAGAAGGCAACCTGAACAGCTATCAGGGCCCTTGGGAGCAGGAACTTGCCGCAGTTCGTGCCTCGGGACGGTTTGAAGGGAAAACCGGTGAGATTTTCCGCTTTTCTGTTCTTTCAGAGGGCGTGCTGACCCAAATTTTCCTGCTGGGTCTGGGGAAAGACTGGAGCCTGGAGCAGGTGCTGGAGAGCTGTGCCAAGGTGTATCGTCAGTGTCAGGAGCTGGATCTGCGTGCGGTGTGTACCGATCTGCGGGGCGTGTGCCCGCAGTTCACGCCGGCGCTCTTCCAAAAGGCGGCAGAGGCTGCCGCTCTTACCGGCTACCGTTTTGACAAGTACAAGACGACCCCCGCGGCGCCGGGGATCGAAACGGCTGCGTTTCTCTGCGAGACGCCGGAGCGCTACGAGGCCGCCTTGGTGGAGGCGGAGGTATCTGCTGAGGCCACCTGCATCGCACGGGATCTGATCAATGAGCCCCCCACGGTGCTTACCCCCGCCAAGCTGGCGCAGGCGGCACAGGAGCTTTTTAAGGAGACGCCTGTGAAGGTGACCGTTTACGGCAGAGATGAGGTAGAGCGCATCGGACTCACCGCTTTTCTGGAGGTCGGAAAGGGCTCGATTCACGAGCCTAAGCTCATTGTCATGGAATATACCGGCGCGCAGGACGTGGAGAGCCGCTTGGGGCTGATCGGCAAGGGCCTTACCTACGACAGCGGCGGATACTCCCTCCAGTCGTCTGAGTTTATGGAAACGATGCAGCATGATATGAGCGGCGCGGCTGCTGTGATGGCCGCCCTGTGGGCGACGCAGAAGCGGGGCCTTCGGATCAATATTACCGGCGTGGTGGCGGCTTGCGAGAATAAGCTCTCCGCCACGGCCTATGTGCCGGGCGATGTGATCCGCTCCATGTCCGGGCGGTATATTGAGGTGAACAACACCGATGCCGAGGGCCGCATCACTCTGGCCGACGCCGTGACGTATACCAAGCAGTGCTGCGGCGTGGATCGCATCGTGGATATTGCCACACTCACCGACGGTATCCAGACGGCGCTGGGAAATCGCCGCTGCGGAGCCTTTACCAATAACCGGGCCCTGACCGCGCAGGTGGAGAAGGGCGCCGCCGCCGCCTGCGAGCGGATGTGGGAGCTGCCCTGTGACGAGAATCTCCGCCGGGTGCTGGACTCCCGTGTAGCCCATCTGAAAAACAGTGCGATGGGCTCCAGCGTGGGTGGATATGCCACGGTGGGCGCCATGTTCGTGAAGGAGTTTGTCGAGGAGACGCCTTGGATCCACTTGGATATCGGCGGTACCGCTTGGACCACCGAATGTGAGGGGATCTATACAAAGGGCGGTATTGGATTTGGCACGCGGATGCTTTATGAGACGTTCAAGGTAATGGAGAAGGAGGGGACTCAGGTATGAAGAAGCTGGCGTTGACGGATTTTGCCAAATATAGGTATCCTTCTGCACTGGAGCTGTCTCCGGATGGCAGATATCTGACCTTTGCACTCAAGGATGTCGACAGGGAAGGAGACGGCTACCGGTGGAATCTGTGGCTGTATGATCTGGAGCGCAGGGAGAGCCGGCAGATCACCCAAGGAGACGACCAGCGGAAGGCTGTTTGGGAGGATAACACCCATATTCTCTATAAAACCACGGAGCCGGACGAAGCGCTGCGGGCGCGGGGCTTCGAGGAAGAGTGGACGGTGTATCACCGCCTGAATGTATGTACAGGGGAAGATCGCGAGGCGTTCCGTCTCCCCATGTCCGTATCCGGGCTTTGGAAAATGGACGAGGGCCGTTATGTTTTCACGGGCGAGACCCATTTGGACCGGCCGAATCTTCTGGAGCTGACGGGAGAGGCGCTGGAGAAGGAGCTCGTTCGCCGTCAGCAGACCAGGGGCTATAAGGTTTTGACGGAGCTGCCCCTGTGCGAAAACGGGGTCGGGATGTTTAATCAGACCAGAAACACGCTGTTTCTCTATCTGGAGGCTGCCGGAGAATATCGCCGGATCACGCCGGAGGACTATGATGTGAATCATGTGAATGTCCGGCCCGGTCAGGTGCTCTTCACTGCGTTTCCCTTCCGGGATGTAAAGCCGGTCACCGAGGGAATGTATCGCTGGGATGCGGAGCGGAACGAGACGGAGACGCTGATCACGCCCGATAAATACAGCATCGACTATGTGGGGCATTTGGGCCGGAAGGCGCTCTGCCTGGGACTGGTTATGCGGGACTACGGCGTGTACGAGCACCCCACATTCTTTGTGGTGGACGAAAAGGGCGAGGAAAATCTGGGCCGCTATGACCGCCGGGTCAACTCCGAGGTGGTCACCGACTGCTTCTCCGGCGCCGTCACAGGACAGAGGATGGTGGGTGAGACGCTGTATTTCCTCAACACGGACGGCGTGGGTTCTGGCTTGTGTATGTGGACGCGGGAGACCGGTGTGCAGACGCTCTTCGGCGGCGACGACTACCTTATTGATTTCGATACCAAGGACGGAAAGAGGTTTCTCTTCTCTGCGGCTGTGGGTCTGAAGCTCCCGGAGGTGTACCTTTGGGATGGCGGCCAACTGGAGCAGCTGACGGATTTCAACAGGTCTGCACTGGAGGGCGTGACCATTTCCGTACCAGAGCGGCTTACCTTTACCAATACCGACGGCGTGGATATCGACGGCTTCGTGATGAAGCCGGTGGGATACGAGCCGGGCAAACGATATCCGGGCATCCTTCATATTCACGGCGGGCCGAAGATGGTATTTGGCCCGGGCTTCCACCATGAGATGCAGCTTTGGGCGGCCTCCGGCTTTTTCGTATGCTACTGCAACCCCAGAGGAAGCTGCGGCAAGGGAAATGCCTTTGCCGATCTTCAGGGTAAGTACGGAGAGGTGGACTTCCGGGATCTGATGGAGTTCACGGATGAGGTTCTGCGGAGGTATCCCGAAATAGACGCAGATCGGATGGGCGTTGCCGGCGGTTCCTATGGCGGCTTTATGACCAACTGGGTCATTGGTCACACGGATCGTTTCCGCTGTGCCGTGTCCCAGCGGAGCATTGCCAACTATGTGGGGGATTATCTCCTCTCGGATATCGGCTACTATTATGTGCCTGACCAGCAGCTTGGCACCATTTGGGAGCATCCGGAGCGTTTGTGGAAGGCGTCGCCCCTTACCTATGCCGACCGTGTTAAGACGCCCACACTCTTTATTCACGCAGATAAGGATTACCGCTGTACGCTGGCCAACGGTCTGGAAATGTTCGCAGCGCTCAAGCTCCATGGTGTGGAGAGCAAGCTGTGCATGTTCTACGGTGAGAACCACGGCCTGAGCCGAGAGGGAAAGCCCTCCAACCGCATCAGCCGACTCAGCGAGATCCTGCGCTGGATGGACGAGCACCTGAAGGAAGAATAAGGGAGCGCCAACCAGCGGGTTCTGGCAGAGTGTGTGCCGGAGCATTTGCCGCGCTTAAAGCTGCATCCCTTGGAAGCTGTCTTTTTTACATGGCGATTTCAGCGGATAGCGGCCACAGCGCCGCGTCATACAGGTATCGCGGAAGCATTACGCCGAGAGCCCGCCTTCTTGAGAAGGGGGGCTCTCGGCGTAAATAAATGTGCGAAACAGGACGCCTTACTTTTTGTCGAACAGAATGAACAGCGGGCTGGACAGGCACGGCAGGAAGGGCTAGAACAGCAGGGGGATGATGTCAAAGGCGCTGATGGCGTAGCCGAGGGTTGCACAGGTGGAAATGGCCACCAGCATCTGGGCGCCGTAGGGGATGGCGCCCTGAAAGATGCAGGAGAAGGTGTCCAGTAGGGAGGCGGAGCGCTTGGGGCTGATGCCGTATTCCTCCGCCACCTCCTTGGCGATGGGGCCTGCCATGACGATGGCCGCCATTCCGAGGCGGACATAGAAAGCCGCTGTCACAAAATGCGAATCAATGCCGCAGAGCTGGAGCAAGCGGCATTCCTGACGCTGAAAAAGCAGATGGAAGCCGCCGCGCCGCTTGCCCCGGACGGTACGCTTCGGGCAGATAGCTCCGTGCCGGAACGCACCGAATATGAGCAGCAAATCGAGACACTGCAAGACGGCAAGCGCACCTTGTATGAACGCTATCTCATGGGCGAGATTGACCTGAACACCTACAAGGCAGAAAAGGCCGCATGTGACGAGCTGCTGCTGAAAACGAAAAACGCCTATGCCGCAGTATTGGCACAGGCGAAACAGAAGCAGGACGAACAGGCACGGCAGGACAGCCGCAAGGAAGCGTCCAAGGCGATTTTCGATGCGGACACGCTGACCACCGCGCTGGCCGAGCTGCTGATCGACCGGGTGCTGGTGTACCCCGATAAGCGCATGGAGATCGCGTACAAAATTCAAGATATTTTTAGTTGAGGTGGCAGACATAGAAATTGCGTTCTATTGCAGAATGGGCGGACTGGGCTTCGGTTTTGTCCTCCCCGATGAAGCTGACAAGCTCCGCGAGTTTTTCGCCGAGCATCAGGATAAGCCTGCGCTTGAAAAGCCATCAAGCGCAAACTAAAAATTTTTGTCGTGTGCTTGACATACGGGTGACGTAAGTCGTGAAATCTTAGATGCTCCAGCCCTGCATCCTTTAGGATCTTCTTGTGGATGTTGACCACCGAATCCGGGTGGTACATTTCGCCTGTCTTGGGTGACGGGAACATCCATGGGCTGCCGGGATGCTTTTGGTGTTCTGCGACCAGCAGATCGACGGCATCCTGTGGAATCGAGATTTTGCGGATGGAGTTTTCCGTTTTCGGGCGTGTGATGTCCGGTTCGCCTGCGTTGTTGCGTCCGGCCTGCTTGCTGACGGAAATCGTCTTGCTTTCAACGTCCAAATCCGACCATTGGAGCGCAACCAGCTCACCCTTGCGTAACCCGCTGATGAGTTCCAGATAGAACATCGGCAGGACGCTGCGCTGCTCTGCTGCGGTTAGGTAAGACTTGATTTGTTCTGGCGGCAGGATTTTCATTTCGTGCTTCGGAATTTTCGGCGGGATGCAGTCATCCGCTGGATTGCGCACGATCAGGCGCTCTTTGGCCGCGCGGTCGAGTGCGTTGCGCAGCATCGTGTGGATGCCGCGAATCGTCGAGTCGCTCAGCCCCGGCTGCTTTCCTTTCTGTGCTTCTCTTAGAATGAAGTCACGACACACCATTCTGAAAGGAGACAGCAAACTATGTCCGAGAAGATTGTACAATTCAATGAGGAAATTATCAAGGGACAGATCAAGGAATTGGTCCGCGGCAGCGTAGAAGAGACGCTGAACGAACTGCTGGAGAAGGAGGCAGAGTCCCTGACGCAAGCCGCTCGCTACGAGCGCAGCGAGGCCCGTCAGGGCTACCGCAGCGGACACTATGACCGGAATCTTACCACGACCTCCGGCGACGTCACGCTGCATATGCCCCGGCTCAAGGGCGTGTCCTTCGAGACTGCCATCATTGAGCGGTATCGCCGCCGGGAGAGTAGCGTGGAAGAGGCTCTCATTGAGATGTATTGGCTGGCATATCCGTCCAGCACGTGGAGGGAATGTTACCGAGGCACTATGAGGAAGCAAAGTGTCACCATCCACCATTAGTGAACCGAACAAGAAAGCGTATATCCACATTGAGGATTGGCGGAACCGCTCTTTGCTAGGCGGGCGGTATCCGCTTTGATCAATTTCAAATCTTAACATTACCCACATCCAATGGAAAAGAAATCATTAATTTATAGACATCTTCCTTTTTTACCAAATATGTACCATTGTATTTTCTAATTACTCTTTTAATGTTTTGTATTCCATATCCATGTTCATGATGTGGATGTAATGCGTATGTGTTTGAACGTGTATTAGCTTTATTATATGTGTTTGCCAGCAAAACTACTATTTGCTCATGTTGCCGAAATACTCTCAATTCAATCCGTTTCTTCTCCTCTTCACCTAGTTGAAGGCAGGCATTTACAGCATTGCATAGTGCATTTTCAAATAAAGAAAACACATCTGGGAAAGTCATAAAAAGAAAGTTCCCGTACCGAATATCTGCGCAGAATTCAATCCCATACTTTATACACAGCTCATTCGTTTGATTTAAAATTAATTGAAGTGCTTTTGATTCCACAAAATAGAAATCGTTCCTTTCCTGTATGCTTTCTCGAACTTCCTCAATACTCTTTTTGAAGGCCTCACTTTTATTTTCTCGAGCCAGCAGTTGCAGTCCATTAAGCTGTGCTTCGAAGTCGTGAATTAGCCCTTTCATTTCTTTTAGATGTTGTTCTTGCAAATTCATAACAGCTTCCGTTTTTTCCTGTTCAAACATCATCTGTTTGTATTCTTCTGCCGTAAGATATCTTTTTTCTGTCGCAACTTCTCCTAGGAAAAAACATATGTTTGAGATTAATATAAATGCGTATAGAATTCCGCCCATCATTGTGGTCTGCGATGTATTAGCAACCGCTCCCATATATACAATATAATATACAAACACGATTGAAACAATCGGAAATATCGATGCCCATCCATTATTCTTAGTGTAAATAGGGGTCTTTTCCCCATAAATTCGGTTTAATATGAAACGTCCCACACGTAAAACAATATAAAAAATTCCGCTAGCAATCAAGTTGAATGCAGCTGCGTCAATCGTTATTTCGATTGTCTGCGCAAGATTGTTTCCTATAAGAGCAGACATAATTAATGGTGGTGTGAATTCGCAAATAACGCATAATGTCACCAATATAAGTGCCAAAGGTAAAGCTTGTTGCCAACGTGTATAAAAAACAACAAGAAATAATACTAATAAAGTAAACGCAGATACTATTGTATTTAACCACGGAATTTCTAGCATATTAATTCCAAAAAGAAAAAGTGAAGACAAAAATATGCTTCCTAAAAAAAGAGCCCTATTTTCACTTTTGCGTTTTGCAAACCATGAAAAGGCCCAGATGCATAATCCGTAATCAATAACACACTTTAGCAATGCAATACTGGCATCAATCATTTTATTTCCCTAAAAATTCAAAATAATTTGCAAAGAATTCGTTTTTCATACCACGACTAATTGGAACGTTTTCTCCATTTACCAATTCGACGCCCGTTTTATTCAATTTTTTTATCATTTTATAATTTACAACAAATCCCTTTTGTGCATATGCAAATTGTTCTTGTGGCAATTTTTCGTAAATACTTTTTAGTTGTTCCCATGTCTCTATTTCACCGTCTAATGTAACTAGACATCTTTTTCTTGCATTCGAATAAATGTACAGGATTTGTTGTATCTTGACTACTACGGTATTATACATATCTTTAACCAAAATCACTCGATAATTGCTACGGATTGAAGAAATCGCTTCATCTAAAACCGCATACATTTTCTCTTTAATAATAGGTTTTACAATATATCGATATGCCCCTATCTCATATCCTTCTATCGCTTTTGAATGCAAAGACGTCAATAATATAATTAGTGATGTATTTCCTGCTTTCCTAAGCTTTTTTGCAACATCTATTCCAATATCACAATTATTAAATCGGATGTCCAAAAAGAGAATATCGTACTTATGCTTTGCGTGTAGCAATTCCTCTACGGTTTGGTAAAACGTCAACTCCAAATTTTCATTCTTCACAATCGAGTATGACGCAATTATGTTTTTCATCTGCTCGTAAACTAGGGCATCATCATCACACACTACTATTTTCATTACGATCAGTCCCTGCCTTCTTTAAAATTTCCACATACCTTGACAGTATTGAAACCAGATAAATCACTTCCTCTGTTGTTAACTCTGATATCAAATTCCCTACTACTGTACTTTCTGGAACTGGAGTATCTATACGGCCAATTAAATAATCACTACTGACATTTAGAGAGTTTGCTATTGTATACAAAGTTTTTATTTTAAAATTTCTTCTTCCCGCTTCAATAAGTTTGATTGTTTGTGTAGAGACATCACACTTTTCAGCAAGATCATCTATGGTCATATTCTTTTCTAATCTCATTTTTCTTATGCACAAAGCAGCAACTTGGCAGATATCCATTTTGTACCCCATCAACTTTAAAGCACACTTATATCCTTCAAAATAAGCTGATAATTCATTTTAATATTAGCAGCAACCGTTTGCCCGCGAAAGAAATTATAGTGATCTTATTTGTCTCAATACGTATATTAGAGTATACATCCCCCCCTATTTTTCATTTCAGTCAAAGAAACCTGCATTTTGGTCAAACTTTTTTCTGTTTCGTTACCGATCGTTCTATAATGTCAGCATATTATAAGTTTTGTAGGAGATGGACGTTATGAAATTGTCTCTTAGAAAGTCTTTCCGCGCGATAATGAAGGGTTGCCTGACTTTGGCCAGCGCCTTTGTTATTATCAGTGTTAATTCAACCTGTATGGGGCCCGGCTATCAGCCTAGAATTCCCGATACCGCTAATCGCTTTAAGAGAAATCACTCATGAAAGCAAGCATTTCTATCGTTCGGATTTGGATACATTTAGGTCTTATCCCCAGCGCCGATGTTTCTCTATATATTTGGGCTTTGGATTATCTTTTCTTTAATCTTCTTACCTGGGGAACACTTCTCTTTCTAGGCTTTGTGTTTAATTGCGTTCCGAGATGTTTGCTGTTCCTTATTCTTTATTTGCCTTTGCGCATCTATGCTGGTGGGTTTCACGCCAAAACAAAAATCGGTTGCTATCTCATATCAGCATTTACATTTCTTTTTGTCGTACTCTATCCTGCGGATACAACTATTCATTTTTACCACTTGGTATTTCCCTGCATATCAACCTGCATAATTTACTACTTTTCTCCAGTATCTGCCACTAATAAACCCTTAGATGATTTAGAGGCATTACATTACAAAAAGATGGCCCGTAAGATTCTTTTCAGCGAAATTCTCTTCTTTTTATTGATTCTTCTCATTTTTAATACGCAAATTACATTTGCATTTTTCTTCTCTTTTACCATTCACCTGTCGGTTTTAGCACTTCAAATAACTGTAGAGTTAGTAAGCAAAAACTTTTTTGCCAATTTATAATTCCGTCTTAATAATTGAACGGATAATCTTCCCCCAACCTTTTCGTAGCATATAGAGTCAATCCCCGGGCCACTCTCTCCGTAAAAATTACCGTTATTGGCGTTTAGGGTATCCTAGGAGGGGCGCCCCTGCCGCTGGCCGTTCTCCACAATTTCAAAATGCAAGTGATTCCCTGTGGCCCGCCCTGTGTGCCCTACGTAGCCAATGACCTGCCCGGCCTGCACCTGCTGGCCTGCGGTGACGCAGATGGTTTGGCAGTGGGCGTAGAGGGTTTGCAGGCCGCCGCCGTGGTCGAGCTTGACGTAGTAGCCATAGCTGCCGCCCCAACTGTCCACGCCGTTGGCGACTATGACGGTACCATCGGCGGCGGCCAGGATGGGCGTGCCTGCGGGGGCAGCAATGTCGGTGCCGCTGTGGTAGCTGACCTCGCCGGTGATGGGATCGGTGCGGTAGCCGAACGGCGAGGTAATGCTGCCCGTAATCGGCAGCGGCCACTGCAGCGGGCCGGTGCTTTGCCAGGCACCGGCAGGGGCCAGAATCTCCCCACCGCCGGACAGAAACCCACCCAACAATTCGGCCCACAGGGTTTCGTATTCTGGCGCGCGGAGCAGGTCGAGATATTCCTGCTGGCGGGCGGTGTAGGCATAGTCCTGCGCCATCTCGTCCGGCGTTTTGTGTGTCAGTTCAATCAACAGCACCGTCTGTGTGACGGTTTTGGCGGCAGCGGATTCGGTTCCGTTGCCGCTTTCTGTATCCTCGCCGGGATTTTTGGAGGAATCCCCGCTGTCCGTGTTTTCATCGCCGGCTGGTTCGTCCGCTTCGATCTCCACTGTCTCGGTATAGGTGGAGTATGCAACCTCATTCATATCCCACATGGTTTGGCGAAGTTGCTGCAGGCGCGACTCGTCCAGATAGGCCACCGGCGCGCCGTCCTCCGCACCCGACACATAAGAAGAAAAGACCGCCAGGACGTCCTGCCAACGGATGTAGTACACATCGTCGTTGGCTTTGATTTCCTGGCGGTCGTGCGGCATGGTGGATTCTATTTGTTGTAAGTAATCGCGGTATTCGCCGCCCAACTGCTCCACCGCCTGCTGTACGGTGAACGCGTCCTCGCCGGGGGCTTCAGCGGCAAAGAAGATACCGTAGGCCGATCCGGCGACAAAGGCGATCAGGCAAATCAGCACCACGATCAGTACCGCCACACTGCCGCCTGCGGCCAAGGCAATCAGTAAGCTGTGCAGGGCCTCCACAAGTGCACGCATCCCGGCACGGGCAGCGTCCGTTGCACGTTTGGTTGTGTCGACGGCTCTTTTTGCCGTTTGCTGTGCGCGTTGGGTAAACCGGGCTTTGGCCTGGCCGTTCCGGGCAGCCGCTTGCACCGCCTGACGGGCTTTCCCGGCCTGCTCAGTCGTTTTGGGGCCGGGCGCACCTTGTTTCATTTCCCGGCCCGGTTTGATGGGCTTGGCTCGGCCAACGGCGCGGGATTCTCTCTGCTGGGGCCGTGCCCCTGCCGGGCGGTTCTCGTCCGACACACGGCCAGCCTCGCGGGTTTGTGGGGGCCTGGAGGCTTCAAT
>OGGU01000795.1_pt1 | contig 22165 bp, 25 predicted proteins | sample 1571241 | NCBI WGS metagenome assembly OGGU01 (sample SAMEA2581934, study PRJEB24529) | metagenome | biome: Human gut stool | place: China | collected 2011
ACATCGACCACTTCCTCACCGAGGAGGAATTGAAGGACTATCTGGAGGACGAGGAATAATGCGCATCCTGTTTATGGGCACGCCGGATTTCGCGGCGGTGTCTCTGAAGCGACTGGTGGAGGACGGCCACGAGATCTGCGGCGTGTTCACCCAGCCGGATAAGCCCCGGAACCGGAATAAAGTGACCTTCTCTCCTGTGAAGGAGTATGCCTTGTCACAGGGCTTGGCTGTATATCAGCCGACTAAGCTGCGGGACGGTACGGCTCTGGAGCTGGTGAGATCTCTGGCCCCGGAGCTGATCGTGGTGGTGGCCTATGGCCGCATCCTGCCCAAGGACATTCTGGACGTGCCGCCCCTTGGCTGCGTGAATGTCCATGCGTCTCTGCTGCCCAAATACCGGGGTTCTGCCCCTATCAACTGGGCCATGCTCAACGGCGACACGGAGACCGGCGTTTCCATCATGTATATGGCGGAGGAACTGGACGCCGGTGATGTGATCCTCACGGCGAAAACGCCCATCGACCCGGAGGAGGATCTGCCCTCTCTGTGGGACCGGTTGGCAAAGGTCGGCGCGGAGGCACTGGCGGAGGCCATTCCTCTGCTGGCGGCGGGGACTGCCCCCCGGACCCCGCAGGACGCCGCACAGGCCACCTTTGCGCCCATGCTGTCCCGTGAGCTGTCTCCTATTGACTGGACGAAGCCTGTGGCGGCCATCCGCAATCAGGTGCGGGGACTGATCCCCTGGCCCTGCGCCACGGCAGAGCTGGCGGGCCAGCGGTTCAAAATTTACAAAACAGCCGTGGGTACGGCTACGGCCAAGGCCCCCGGCACCCTGCTCTCCGCCGGAAAGAAGGGCATCGAGGTGGCCTGCGGCGACGGGCAGAGCCTTTGGATCACGGAGCTTCAGGCGGAGGGCGGCAAGCGCATGAGCGCGGCGGCCTATCTGCTGGGCCATCCCATGAATATCTGATTGGAGGAACGCCATGCCTTATTACGGTTATTACGGCGGTTACGGCGATTTTTTAGCGAATAATATCTACTGCATTTTGCTGATCCCGGTGCTCCTGCTGTCCCTGTGGGCCCAGGCCCAGGTCAGCGGAAACTTCAAGCGGTACAGCGGTGTTGCCAACCGGCGGCGTCTCACCGGCGCACAGGCGGCGGAGGCGGTGCTGCGGGCCCACGGCGTCTACAATGTGGCCATCCGGCCCTGCTCCGGCAACCTGACGGATCACTACGATCCCCGTGACAACAGCATTTCTCTGTCGGAAAACGTCTACAACTCCACCTCCATCGCGGCGGTGGGCGTGGCGGCCCACGAGGCCGGTCATGCCGTGCAGTACGCGGAAAACTACGGCCCGGTGCGGCTGCGGACGGCCATTATCCCCGCCACCCAGATCGGCTCCAAGTTTTCTTTCATCCTGCTGCTGGTGGGCATGGTCCTGTACAGCCAGTCCTTGTTTTTGGTGGGCATTTTGCTGTTCTCCCTGACCACGATTTTTCAGCTTATTACCCTGCCGGTGGAGTTCAACGCCTCCCACCGGGCCTTGCAGACGCTGGAAAACGAACAGCTTTTGTATGACGATGAGCTTCCCGGCGCACGGAAGGTGCTGAAGGCGGCTGCGCTGACCTATGTGGCTGCGCTGTTGATGTCCGCCTTGCAGCTGCTGCGCTATGTGCTCATCTTTGTGGGCCGCAATAACCGCGGACGGAGGGACAACTGATGGGCGCCCGGGAAACGGCCCTGCGGGTCCTGATGTCCTGTCGGAATAACCATGCCTGGGCGGACGCCGCTCTGAAAGCTCAGTTAGGCCGGGACGGTCTGGTGGGCCCGGAGGCGGCGCTGTGCAGCCGATTGGTTTACGGCGTGGTCCAGAACCAGCAGTTGTTGGATTTCTACCTCAGCGCGTACTGCTCCCAGAAGCCGGATCATCTTCAGCCGCCGCTGCTGGAGATCCTGCGTCTGGGTGCATATCAAATCTTATATTTAGATCGGGTGCCGGACAGCGCGGCGGTGAACACCTCCGTGGAGTTGGCGAAGATCTCCGGCAGAGGGCAGGCGTCCGGCCTTGTGAACGCGGTGCTCCGCAAGATCGCTCAAAATAAGACGGCGCTACCGCCCATCCCGGAGCGGGACGAGGCAAAATACCTCTCCATCCGGTACAGTCATCCCAAATGGCTGGTGAAGCGGCTGCTGTCGATTTTAGGCCGGGAGGAGACGGAAGCATTCCTGGCGGCGAATAACGGTACCCCGCCTTTGACGGTACAGGTCAATCCACTGAAAACCGATGCGGAAAGCCTGATAAAGGAACTGGAAGGCTGGGGCGTGACCGCGAAGCCCCACCCCTGGGTTCCCGGCTGTCTGGAGCTGACCGGAGCCGGAGACCTGACCACACTGGCCCCCTTCCGGGAGGGCAAACTGCTGGTGCAAGACCCCGCCGCCCGGCTGGTGTCCCTGATCGCCGGGGTGCAGCCGGGGCAAAAGGTGCTGGATCTCTGCGCCGCTCCCGGCGGCAAATCTTTCAGCGCTGCCTTTGCCATGGAGGACAAGGGGGAGATCGTCTCCTGCGACCTCCACGAAAACAAGCTGAAACGAATTCAGGAGGGGGCGGCCCGGCTGGACCTGACCTCTATTACCACCTCCGCCGGAGACGGCCGGGTGTTCCGGCCGGAATGGGCGGAGCGGTTTGACACGGTGCTGGTGGATGCGCCCTGCTCTGGTCTGGGCATCATCCGGAAGAAGCCGGACGTCCGCTACAAAAAGGCAGACGATCTGTTCACCCTGCCGGTGATCCAGACGGCGCTGCTGGACAACGCCGCCCGGTATGTGGCCCCCGGCGGCGTGCTGGTGTATTCCACGTGCACGGTGCTTGCGCGGGAGAACGAAGATGTTGTGCGCGACTTCCTGCACACGCATCCAGAGTTTTCCGCCGAGGCGTTTTCGCTGCCGCTGCCGGGGGCGGACACGGCGGACGGTATGTTCACCTTCTGGCCGCAGGAACACGGCACGGACGGATTTTTTGTTTGTAAGCTGAGGAGACACGAATGAGAGACATCAAAGCCATGCTCCCCGAGGAGATCGCGGCGGCCCTCGCCGAAATGGGGCAGCCGAAATACCGCGCCAAGCAGATTTTTCAGTGGCTCGCGCGCGGCGTGACGTCGTTTGACGAGATGACGAACCTGTCCAAGGACCTGCGCGCCGCGCTCTCCGAGCGCTTTTTCATCTCCAAGCTCGAGATGCTGCGCAAGCAGGTGTCAGCCATCGACGGGACGATCAAATATCTCTGGCAGCTCGGCGACGGTAACGCCGTCGAGACCGTCGTCATGCACTACAAGCACGGCAATACGGTCTGCATCTCCTCGCAGGTCGGCTGCCGGCAGGGGTGCGCGTTCTGCGCGTCGACGATCGGCGGCCTGATCCGCAATCTTGAGCCGTCGGAAATGCTCGACGAGGTGCTCTATTCCGAGCGGGAGTCCGGCAGCAAGATCTCCAACATCGTCCTCATGGGCATCGGCGAGCCGCTCGATAACTTTGACAATGTTATGCGCTTTCTTGCGCTGGTCAACCACCCGGACGGGGAAAACATCGGCATGCGCCACATTTCGCTGTCCACGTGCGGCCTCATCGAGCGCTTTGACGATCTGGCGGCGCGCGACCTGCAGCTGACGCTGTCGGTCTCCCTGCATGCGCCGGACGATGCCACCCGCTCGAAGATCATGCCGGCCAACCACGGCCGCGGCGTGGCGGCGCTCATTGACGCCTGCGCCCGGTATTATGAAGCGACCGGTCGGCGCATTTCCTTTGAATACGCCATGATCGACGGCGTGAACGACACGCCGGAGCACGCCAGACTGCTGGCCAAGCACGCGCGGCGTGTCTGCGCGCACGTGAACCTCATCCCGCTCAACCACGTGGAAGAGCGCGCGTTCCGGCCGTCCACGCCGGAGCATCTCAAGGCGTTCATCCGCATTCTGGAGCGGGCGGGCGTGAATGTGACCGTGCGCCGCAAGCTCGGCAGCGATGTGGATGCGTCCTGCGGCCAGCTGCGCAAAAAGGTCGCCGATCACCGCGCCTGAAGGGAGAGAGCCCATGAACTGCTTTGCACAGTCGGACAGAGGGTCCGTCCGCAAGGAGAATCAGGATCGCGCCGCCTGCGCGCACATCCGGCGCAAGGGCTGCACCGTCGCCGTCGTCTGCGACGGGATGGGCGGCGCTGCCGGGGGGAAGCTCGCAAGCGATTTGGCAGTGTCCACGTTTCTGGCGGATTTTCGCCGCGAAATGATGGCGGGCAGCGCGGTCGAACCCGCCATGCGCCACGCCTGCGACGCGGCCAACCGCGCGGTCTATGACCGTGCGTGCGCGGAGCCTGACCTGCGCGGCATGGGCACGACGATCGTCGCTGCCTGCGTGCGCCGCGGAAGGCTTACGGTGCTGCACGTTGGCGACAGCCGCGCATATCTGGTCGGGCTGCGCCGAATGCAGCAGCTGACGACGGATCACTCGCTCGTGCAGGAGCTGGTCGCAAGCGGTCAGGTGCTGCCGGAGCAGGCACACCGTCACCCGCGGCGGAACGTGATCACGCGCGCCGTCGGCGTCGGCCCACAGGTCGAGCCGGACTGCCGCACGCTGCCGTTTCCGCTGGGTGCGCGGCTGCTGCTGTGCACGGATGGGCTGTCCAACACGCTGTCGGAGGGCCAGATGCATGATTTTTGCCGCGGCTCGCGGGATGCAAAGCAGATCTGCGGCCGCCTGATCGCGGCGGCGCTGGCACGCGGTGCGCGCGACAATGTGACCGCGCTCGTTCTTTTCCGCTGAAGCGCAACAGGGGGATCACTATGGAACAATCAATGAATCGCTATATCGGTCAGATGCTCGACGACCGCTACGAGATCCTGGAGATCATCGGCAGCGGCGGTATGTCGGTCGTCTACAAGGCCATGTGCCACAAGCTGCACCGCTATGTTGCCGTCAAGATCCTGCGCGATGAGATGGCGGCGGATGCCGAGCTGAAAAACCGCTTTCAGGCGGAGGCGCACGCGGTCGCCATGCTCTCGCAGCCGAATATCGTTTCGGTCTACGATGTCGGCCACAGCGGCGAGACGGAGTATATTGTCATGGAGCTCATCGAGGGCGAGACGCTCAAACAGCGCATGGCGGAGCACGGTGTATTCAGCGCCACGGAGGCGCTGCACTACGCCACGCAGATCTGCAAGGCGCTGCAGCACGCGCACGCCCACGGCATCGTCCACCGGGACATCAAGCCGCAGAACATCATGATCACGAACGATGACATGGTCAAGGTCGCTGACTTCGGAATCGCCGCGCTCTAGAACATTCACGAGGAGCGCAGCGGGCAGGCCATCGGCTCCGTGCACTATATCGCGCCCGAGCAGGCCAAGGGCCTCAATGCCGACGCGCGCAGCGACCTGTATTCCCTCGGCGTCGTGCTCTATGAGATGCTCACGGGCCACCTGCCGTATGACGCGGACACCCCGGAGGAGATCGCGCTCATGCACATCGCCGGCAGCGCCAAGCCGCCGCGGGAGTGGAACAGCGACATCCCCGAGGAGCTTGAGCGCATCACGCTCCGCGCCATGGAGCCGGATCTGCGCAAGCGCTATCAGTCGGCGGGGGAGATGCTCAAAGCGCTCAATGCCTGCAAAAAGCACCTCAATCAGCAGCGTCCGCTTGTCGAGCGGCGGCGGGAGAGCGCGGAGAAAAAGGACTCCTTTTTCGGTGTGGGTCAGGATCTGACGGAGGAAGCATACCAGCGCCGGCGCAAGCGGGCCAAGCGCGTGAGTTATTTCACGGGCATTTTCTCGGTCGGCGTCTTTGCCATCTTGCTGTTTGTGTTTCTGTGGAATTTCTGGCTTGAGGATCTGTTCCGCACGGCGGAGCGCGTGGATGTGCCGGACTTTACCGGCAAGTCCTACGAGGCGGTCGTCAACGACAAGCAGTATGCCGATTACCACTTCACGGTCGTATACACGGTCGATCCCGACGTGCCGGACGGCATCATCATCGAGCAGGATCCGGCGGCGGGCAAGAGCCGCATGCGCGTCTCGGACGGCATCAACGTGCAGCTCACCGTCAGCACCGGTGTCGTCATGACCGATGTGCCGTATGTCATCAACGAGGACTATGAGAAGGCGACGGCCGCGCTGGAAAAAGCCGGCTTTACGGTCACGACGGAGTTTCAGGCCTCCAAGGACGTGACGGCAAAGTATGTCATCAGCTGCGAGCCTGCGCCCGGCGAAAAGGCGGCTGCGGGGTCGAGCGTGAAGCTGATCGTCAGTGGCGGCCCCGAGCTGCGCCCGGTCACGGTGCCTGACCTGTCGGAGCTGACGGAGTCGGCCGCCATCGCGCGCATCGAGAGCAGCGGCCTGTGCTATGGCGGCACGTACAAAGAGACCAACGATGCTAAGCAGGGCACAGTCTTTAAGCAGAGCGCGCCGGCCAACACACAGCTCACGGAGTACAGCAAGGTCTATATCTGGGTCTCCGACGGGCCGGCAAAACCGTAAAGAGATAAAGGAGCAACAACGCTTATGGTGCAGGGTGTCATCATCAAGGCGCTCAGCGGCTTTTACTATGTGGCCGCCGGCGATCAGATCGTGGAGTGTAAGGCCCGCGGCCGTTTCCGGTACGACGGGTGCAGTCCGCTGGTCGGCGACCGTGTGGAGGTCAGCTTCGATGCGCACGGCAAGGGCCGCATCGACACCGTCCTGCCGCGGCGCAATGCGTTCATCCGCCCGGCGGTGGCGAATATTGACCAGCTCATCATGATCGCGGCGAACGTCAACCCCGTCACCGATCCGTTTCTGATCGACCGCGTGGTCGCCATCGCGGAAAATGCCGACTGCGAGCCGGTCGTCTGCCTCAATAAGTGCGACCTTGACCCGGCGGATCATCTCTATGCTATTTACCGCTCCATCGGCTTTCGTGTCCTGCGCACGAGCGCGGCGACGGGGCTCGGCGTCGACGAGCTGCGCGATGCACTGCGCGGGAAGACCAGTGCCTTCACCGGCAACTCCGGCGTTGGAAAATCGAGCCTGCTCAATGCGCTCGATGCGTCGTTCGGCATTGCGACCGGGGCCGTCAGCGAGCGGCTCGGCCGCGGCAAGCACACAACGCGCCATGTCGAGCTCTATGCGCTTGGAGCGGATACGTTCGTCGCCGATACGCCGGGCTTTGCCTCGTTTGAGGTGGACATGGTCGACCCCATCTCGTGCGAAAATCTGCAATATGCGTTCCGGGAGTTTCGACCGTATATCGGCCAGTGCCGCTTTCGTGACTGCGCGCACCTGAAAGAGCCCGGTTGTGCCGTCCTCGCCGCCGTGGCGGCAGGCAAGATCGCGCCGGAGCGCCACGAGAGCTATGCGCGCCTGTACGCGCTCTCGGCCCAGGTCAATGACTGGGAAAAGAAGAAGTGACGCACCAAAGCGCCGCCCTCCGCATACACTGTAGGGAGAACCTGCAAGCGGAGGGCGGTGCTTTATGTTTCGACGGCGGGGGATTTGCTTCTGGATCGGCATCGCGTGCGTGGTCACCGGTGTGTTCATCATTCTGGCGCTGGTGCTGCCGGCCGGCTTCTGGTGGTTTGCGCTCGGCGGTGCGCTCATTGCGGCAGGCGTGTGGCTGCTGCGCTGTTGATGGCGGCATAACCGGCGTGTGCCCAGCATAAGGATGTACAAAAACGACAAGGAGCACATCTTTATGGAACTACAACTGGGCAAGCAGAAACGCATGATGTACGCGCGGGTGTTTGACCGCACGGAGGAAGAGACCTGCAGCGTGGACGCCGTTGTGCCCGATGCGCTGGGGGACATCGGCGCGATCGTGGTCGCGGAGGGCACGTTCTGCCTCTGGAATCTGGATTTTTCGGACAAGAGCGCGCAGATCGAGGGCAGCATCGCGGCCGATGTGGTCTACGCGGAGGAGGGCGGCGCTCTGCGCAGCTTCCCGGTGGAGCTGCCGGTGAAGGTGCGCATCAGCGGCGAGACGCTCTCGCCGCACGTGCGGCCGTGGCTGCGCTGTACGCTCACCGCGCTGGACGCGCGCGCCGTCAATTCGCGCAAGGTGCGTGTCACGGCGCGGCTGAGCCTGTGCCTGCATGCTTATCGGGAGACGGAGCTCGCGCTCACGGACCGGATCGAGGGCGATGGCGGCGCAGTGTTCACGCGCACGGAAACGCTCCGCGTGCAGATTCCGGTGTCCGTGGAGGAAAAGACGTTCACCGTCTCGGAGACGCACCGCTTCCTGTCCGGCCAGCCCGAGGCCGACCGCCTGCTCTGCCACACGGAGACCGTGCTGCTCGACGATGTCAGCGCGGCCGGCAGCCGCGTCATTTTGCAGGGGCGCGTGTGCGCGGCAGTCACCTATCTCCCGCAGGGGCAGATATGCCCGGCGGTCGAGACCTTTGAGACGGCGTTTTCCCAGATGCTCGACTGCCCGGCGGACACATCGCCGTGCCTGCTGCACACGACCGTCAACCTCACGGCGGCCTACCTGAATGTGAGCGCTGCGGCCGACGGCGCGGCACTGGAGGCGGAGTACCATCTTGTCGCGCAGACGGTGTGCCTTGCGGATGCGGTGGCTGACTGCGTGACGGACGCCTACTGCAACACGGCAGAGCTCACGCTCGAGCGCGAGACGGTGGCGGCCGGTACGGTGCAGCCGGGCGAGCCGCTGCGTCTGTCGGCGGAGGGCACGCTTGCGTGTGAGGCCGCCTCGCTGACGGTCGTGTCCCGGCGGGCCGTTGTCTGCGGCGTGACGGAGGACGGCTGCGATGTGCTCGTCCGGCTGCTCGTGGCGGACACGGAACAGCACGTATCCTGCATGGAAAAGCGTCTGCACCTGCTGCTCGAGCCGGCCGACGGCGCGCGGCTGGAGCTGCTGAGCGTGCAGCCGGAAGAGCCGGTGGTGACGGTCACGGCGGATGGGTTTCAGATCCGCGTGACGGTGACGGCGCGGACGGCCGCACTGCAGGAGTCCGACCTCCGGCAGGTCACCGGGGCGACGGCGCAGGAGCGCGCCTGCCCGTATGCCTCTGTACCGTCGCTGACGATCGTACGCTGGGGCGGGGAAGACCTGTGGACGCTTGCCAAGCGCTACTGCTCGAGCGAGCGGCTCATCCGCGAGACGAACGGCCTCACGGACGATGCCGCCATGGCTGAGGCGCCGCAATATCTCCTTATTCCCAAAACGCAGGCGTAGTTTTCGCGCAAATATGCGGATTTTTCTTGCCACGCGGCCCGGAGTGTGCTAAAATATTCAAAGCATTTTAGCAAGAGGAGTTGTGACTATGTCCGGACATTCCAAGTGGCATAATATACAGAAAACCAAAGGCGCGCAGGACGCCAAGCGCGCGCAGGCGTTCACGAAGATCGCCCGCGAGATGATCGTGGCCGTCAAAGAGGGCGGCAGCGGCGACCCCAATAACAATTCCCGTCTCGCTGCTGTCATCGCCAAGGCGAAAGCCGCCAACATGCCGAATGACAACATCAAGCGCACGATCGACAAGGCGCTCGGCTCCGGCAACACGGATAACTACGAGTCCATCACTTACGAAGGCTACGGTCCGTCCGGTGTCGCCATCATCGTCGAGACGATGACTGACAACCGCAACCGTACCGCCTCCGAGGTGCGCCACTACTTTGATAAGTACGGTGGAAACATGGGGGCGACCGGCTGCGTGTCGTGGTCGTTTGATAAGAAGGGCGTCATCGTCATCAATGACGAGGATCAGGAGCTCGACGAAGACAAGGTCATGGAGGACGCGCTCGAAGCCGGCGCGGCCGACTTTGCGCCCGACGAGGGTGTTTACACGGTCTATACTGATCCCGACGATGTGGCATCGGTGGCCGAGGCGCTCACGAACGACGGCTATGAGCTGCTGAGCGCGCAGGTGGAGATGGTGCCGCAAAACACCATCAAGCTCACCGATGAGGGCGACATTAAGAATCTCCAGAAGATGCTCGACATGTTCGAGGACAACGAAGATGTCCAGAACGTCTGGCACAACTGGGAAGAGTGATCCGATACACGAAAACGACCGCGGCCGATCCGGCTGCGGTCGTTTTTTGCTGAAAAGATGAATTTTTTGTGAATTTTCGGATTGTAAATCGTTAAGTAATCTGCTAGGATACAACCAATGAAGCGATGCTTTCGCTCAGAGATATCAACGGAGGAAAACGAAATGAAATACTGCAGTCAATGCGGCAAAGAGCTGGTGGACGAGGCAGTCGTGTGCCCGAACTGCGGCTGTGCGGTGCAGGCGCCGGTAAGCCAGCAGGAGGATAAACCGTCGGCAGGTCTGAACATTCTGGCGTTTTTGTTCCCGCTGGTCGGACTGATCCTGTACCTGTGCTTCCAGAAGACGACGCCGGTGCGCGCCAAAGCGATCGGCAAGTGGGCGCTGGACGGCTTCGCTGTCGGTGTTGCGCTCTCGATTCTGGGCGGGATTCTGGGCGGGATTCTGGGTGCCATGTACGCATAAACGCGCGCGTGCGGGTGAAATGCAATCGCTGCATTTCACCCGCATTTTACATGTATGCGGTTTTGAACTTCACGCAAAAATGCTATCATGACCTCTAAATCACTTTTGGAGGCGATCGTATGAAGCATCCAAAGCTCTGGGACAGCATTTCGACCATTCTGGTTCTGTTTGGTCTTGGGCTGTACGGCAGCAGCTGCTACTATGGCGTCTGGGCGCTGGGATGTGCGGCGCTGGGGTGCGTCGTGTTGGGCGCGCTCATCGCCGTGTGCACACAGCGCTGCCCGTTTTGTCACCGTTATCTTGGCATGATGTTTTTCTCCGGCAAGAAAACATACTGCCCGCATTGCGGCAGCGACGTGCACGCGGGCAGAAATGTTTGACAGCGCCGTCGTTTTCCGCTATGCTGGGTGCATCGATCATGCGAAAGCGGGGATACTATGAAACTTGGCCTGTGCCAGATGCCGGTCACGGCGTCCAAAACGGAGAATGATACGGTCATGCGCCGCTATGTACACGATGCCGCTGCGGCCGGCTGTGATCTGGTCGTGCTGCCGGAGATGTGGTGCTGTCCGTACAGCAACGCGGCATTTGCCCAATACGCCGAGCCGCAGGGCGGCGAGACGTGGCGTCTGCTGCGCGACACGGCGCGGGCGTGCGGTGTCTGGCTTGTCGCGGGCTCCGTGCCGGAGCGCGACGGGGACGCGATCTACAACACCTGCTACGTGTTTGACCCGCAGGGGACACAGCGGGCAAAGCACCGCAAGGTGCACCTGTTCGATATCGACGTGGCGAGCGGCCAGCGCTTTTTCGAGTCCGATACGCTCTCGCCCGGGCAGCAGTACACGCTCGTGGACACGCCGTTCGGAAAACTCGGCGTGGCGATCTGCTTTGACGTGCGCTTTGCCGAGCTCTTTCGTATTCTGGCGCTCGAGGGCGCGCGGCTGATCGTGGTGCCGGCGGCGTTCAATATGACGACCGGACCGGCGCACTGGGAGCTGCTGTTTCGCGCGCGAGCGCTGGACAACCAGTGCTTTGTCGCGGGCTGCGCTCCGGCGCGGGACGAGACGGCGGGCTATGTTTCCTATGCGCACTCGCTCGTGTGCGACCCGTGGGGGCGCGTGCAGGCACAGGCGGAGGCGGCACCGCAGCTGCTGATCTGTGACATGGACCTTTCCGAGACGGACGCCGTCCGGGCGCAGATCCCGGTCCTGCGCGCGCGGCGCACGGACCTGTATCAGCTGAAATATGAAAAAGACTCGTGATTTCACGAGTCTTTTTTTGCAATATCCGTGACGGTCAGTATTTGGTCACTGACTGTGAATTTCACCTCATAACCGCCGAATTCCAGCCCGTAGACACGGCTGGCGTCTGCCTGATACCGCGGGCGCGGATCCTGCGCGAGCACACCGACGAGTGCGTCGCGCTTTTCAACCGGGAAGCGGGCCAGCAGCTCCGGTGGGATCTCCACCGTCAGCGCCTGCATTTCCACCTGCCCGGTGAAGCCTTCCGTCGCCTCCGGATGGCAGTCGGCGTAGGGAATGTAGGGCTTGATGTCGTAGATCGGCGTGCCGTCCATCAGGTCCGCCCCGGCGACATGGAGCACCGGGCCGCGCGCGTCGGAAAATGTAATGTCCTCCAGACGTACGCACGACAGACCGATCGGGTTCGGCCGGAACGGCGAGCGCGTGGCGAACACCCCCATGCGCACATTGCCGCCCAGACGCGGCGGACGCACGGTCGGCGACCAGTCGGCGCGCACGTTCTCGGAAAACTCCCAGATGAGCCAGATGTGCGAGAACGCTTCCAGCCCGCGCACGGCGTCGCGGCTGCGAAATTCCGGCTCGAAAATGATCTCGGCCTGTAAACTCCCGACTACGCCGCTCTGGCGCGGGATGCCAAACTTCGTGGCAAAGTCGCTGTGGATGCGGGCGATGGGTTTCATGTGCCCGCCTCCTCCGCCGTCTGGCACACGTGGCGCACGCAGCACTGGTCACACATCGGCTTGCGCGCCGTGCATACGGCGCGGCCGTGCAGCACGAGCCGGTGGCAGAAGTCGGACGATTCCTCCGGCGGCAGGATCTTGCGCAGCGCGGTCTCGATCTTGACGGGGTCTTTCAGTCCGTCTACAAGCCCCATGCGGTTCGAGAGCCGGATGCAGTGCGTGTCCACGACCACGGCGGGCTTGTGGTACACGTCGCCGAGAATGAGGTTGGCCGTCTTGCGGCCGACGCCGGGCAGGGAAGTGAGGGCCTCCATCGTGTCTGGCACGCGGCCGCCGTATTCCGCGACGAGCTTGCGCGCGCACAGGACGATGTCCCGCGCCTTCGCCCGGTAAAAGCCGCAGGAGTGGACATATGGCTCTACGTCCTCGGGCTCGGCGGCGGCAAACGCCTCGAGCGTCGGAAAGCGCGCATACAGCGCCGGCGTGACCTGATTGACGCGCTCGTCGGTGCATTGCGCTGCCAGCCGCACGGCAAACAGCAGTTCATAATCTTTCTGATATTGCAGGGAGCAGTCCGCGGGGTAGGCCTGCGCCAGACAGCGGAGGATCTCCTGCACTTGTTCCGGTGTGCGCATATTGTTCACCTCTCCGGCAGTGTAGCACATTTTGCGCCGCCTGCCAAGTGCGGCGAGTTGCCAAGGCGCGCAAAATGCGGTATAATATCGCCATTGCATCACAGGAGGCGCGCTATGTACAGACCATTGGCGGATGAGATCCGGCCGACCACGCTCGACGATGTCGTCGGGCAAAAGCATATTCTGGGCCCGAACGGGATGCTCCGCCGCATCGTAGAATCCGGCGAGATCCCGAATATGGTGTTTTACGGCCCGTCCGGCACCGGCAAGACCACGGTCGCAAGCATCATCGCGGCCAGCACGAACCGCACCCTGCGCCGCCTGAACGCCACGACCGCGAGCATTTCGGACATCCGCAATATCATTGCCGAGCTCGATACCATGCTCACGCCCGGCGGTGTGCTGCTGTATCTCGACGAGATCCAGTACTTCAACAAAAAGCAGCAGCAGTCGCTGCTGGAGTTCATGGAGGACGGCCGCATCACGGTCATTGCCTCTACAACGGAAAACCCGTATTTCTATGTCTATAACGCGGTGCTCAGCCGCAGCACGGTGTTTGAGTTCAAGCAGGTGCCGGCCGCCGAGGTGGAAAAGGCCGTGCTGCGCGCGGTGTCCATTCTCAGCGCACGGGAAAACGTCACGGCAGACATCGAGCCGGGCACGGCGGGGTATATCGCGTCCGTCTGCGGCGGCGATGTGCGCAAGGCGCTCAATGCGGTCGAGCTGCTCTTTTCGGCGGCGCCGAGAGAGGGGGATACCATCCGTCTTCTGCGCGCGGATGCCGAGAACATCACGCAGCGCAGCGCCATGCACTATGACCGTGCGGGCGACGACCACTATGACGTCGTGTCCGCGCTCATGAAGTCGCTGCGCGGCTCGGATCCCGACGCGGCGCTGCATTATCTGGCGCGCCTGCTCGAGGCCGGCGACCTGATCGGTGCGTGCCGGCGCATCCTGTGCTCGGCAAGTGAGGATATCGGCCTTGCCTATCCGCAGGCGGCCATGATCGTGAAATCCTGCGTGGACAGCGCGCTCCAGCTCGGACTGCCGGAGGCGCGGCTGCCGCTGGCGGAGGCAGTGCTGCTGCTGGCCACGGCGCCGAAGTCCAACTCCGTTGTCATGTCCATCGACGCCGCGATCGCCGACGTTCGGGCAGGGAAGGCGGGGCCCATCCCGCGTGAGCTGCAGAACGTCCATGCCGACGGCACGGGCTTCGAGCGTGAGCAGGGCTACAAGTATCCGCACGGCTACCCGGGTCATTGGGTGCAGCAGCAATACCTGCCCGATGAGCTGAAGGGAAAGCACTATTATGAATACGGTGACAACAAGACCGAGCAGGCGGCGCGTGCCTACTGGCAGCGCATCAAGGGGGAGTGAGCGATGGATATTCAGGTCGGCGACATTCTGACGATGAAAAAACAGCACCCCTGCGGCGAGAAACGCTGGGAGGTGCTGCGCATCGGCGCGGATTTCAAGCTGCGCTGCCTTGGCTGCGGGCGCGAGGTCATGGGCCCGCGCGCGAAGTTCGAGAAAATGATCCGGCAGGTCGACCGGAAAGAGACATAAAAACCCGGAGGACGTGTCCTCCGGGTTTTCGTTTATCTGTGGATGCCCTGGAAAAACAGCGCCACCGTGCCGGGGCCGACGTGCGAGCCGGTGACGGGCTCGTAGCACACGGTCAGGCATTCGCCGGTGAAGCCGCGCTGACGCAGCGCATCGAGCAGAAACTGCGCGCCGGCTGCATCGTCTGCGTGCGCGATGCCGATCTCCTCGGACTTGTCGGCGACGAGCTTCTCGTAAAAGTCCGCCAGCGCGGTGAGCGACTGCTTGCGGCCGCGCGTCTTGCCGCACAGGACGATCTTGCCCTCGTCATCGCCGCGCAGCAGCGGCTTGATCTTGAGCACGGTGCCGACGATGGCGGCAGCCTTGCTCACGCGGCCGCCGCGCTCCAGATAGGCGAGGTCATCGACCGTGAAGTACTGGCACATCGTATGGCGGCGGCGGGAGATCTGCTCGACGATCAGCGAGAAAGGCGCGCCGTTTTCGAGCATACGCGCGGCCTCGATCACCAGCAGCCCTTCGCCGAGCGAGGCGGCATAGGTGTCAATGGCGGCGATTTTCCGCTCCGGGAATTCTTCCTGCAGCTCCTGCACGGCCATGGCGGCCGCATGCGCCGTGCCGCTGATGCCGCCGGACATGCCGATATAGATCACGTCGTCGCCGGCCGCCAGTGCCGCGTGCAGCGGCTCGAGAAACGCGCCAAGGTTGATCATGGCGGTGGATACGGGCGTGCCGCTGCGCATGGCGTCATAGTAGGCTTTCCCGTCGAAATCAACAGCAGGATCCTGATGCGCTTCAACGCCGTCGACGAAGTACGTCAGCGGGATGACGCGCAGGGAATATTTCTGAATGTAAGCAGCCGGCAGGTTTGCCGACGTGTCGGTAAAGATCTGGATCATGTGAGTGCTCCTTTGCTTGCTCAAAGTGCTGCACGGTGTGTGCCCTTTATCCGTACACCCGCTGGCGCATAAATACAAGCTACTGTCATTTTTCCCTGTCTACGTTCCAATTTTACGGTCTCTACCGGAAAAAATACGGCTCTACACGGCCGTAGAGCGACTCTACTCCCGAAAAACGGCGGTTTTTACCGCTGATCTCCCACAAAAAGGATAACGCAGGCAGAAATATCCCGCGGCCCAGTTCGGAGCCGCGGGATGCAGAATGGAAGTGAAATTTACTTGATGAGCTTCGCAACTTCCTCGGCGAGGTCGTCCTGACGCTTCTCAATGCCTTCGCCCTTCTCAAAGCGGGTGTAGTTCACGAGCTTGATGGAGGCGCCGACCTGCTTGGCGACGGCGGCGATGTGCTCCTCAACGGAGACTTTGTCGTCCTTAACGAACGGCTGCTGCAGCAGGCAGATCTCCTTGAAGTACTTGCCGATGCCGCCCATGACGATCTTCTCGATGATGGCGTCGGGCTTCTTGGCGTTCTTCGGATCTTCCTTGGCCTGCGCCAGGCGGATCTCTTTTTCCTTCTCGATGAACTCCTCGGAGACGTCGCTCTTATCCTTGTAGGTCGGGTTCAGAGCCGCGATCTGCATGGCGATGTCCTTGCCCAGCTCGACGACGGCAGCGTCGGTGGACTCGGTCTCGAGGTTGACAAGCACGGCGATGCGGCCGCCCATGTGGACATAGGGGACGTTCAGGCCGGTGTCGTAGCGCGCGAAGCGGCGGACCTTGATGTTCTCGCCGATGACGAGGACCTTATCGTTCTGCTCTTCGAGCACGGTCTTGCCGTTGCCGTAAGCGCAGGCATACAGCGCGTCGAGATCAGCCGGGTTCTCCTTGGCGACGACAGCGGCGACGCCCTTGACGTAATCGACGAACAGGTCGTTCTTGGCCACGAAGTCAGACTCCGCGTTGACCTCGACGATCACGCCGATACCATCGACGACGGCGGCGTAAGCCATGCCCTCGGCGGCGATACGGCCGGCCTTCTTCTGAGCGGCGGCGAGGCCCTTCTCACGGAGCCATTCCACAGCCTTATCAATATCGCCGTCAGCAGCGGTGAGGGCCTTTTTGCAGTCCATCATGCCGACGCCGGTCATTTCACGCAGATTTTTCACATCAGCAGCAGAAAATGCCATAATTCTTTCTCCTTTATTGTTTTATCAGAAGGGCGGGTACGCGGCCCGCCCTTGCAGTTTTTCAATTACTCTTCGACCTTCTGGGCCTCTTCCTCGGAAGCAGCTTCCTCAGCGTCGGCGCCCTGACGGCCTTCCTGCACGGCGTTGGCCATGGTGGAAGAGATCAGGCGGATGGCGCGGATCGCGTCGTCGTTCGCGGGGATGACGTAGTCGATCTCGTCCGGGTCGCAGTTGGTGTCGACGATGGCGACGATCGGGATGTGCAGCTTGCGGGCCTCAGCGATGGCGTTGTGCTCCTTGCGGGGGTCAACGACGAACAGTGCGCCGGGGAGCTTCTTCATTTCCTTGACGCCGCCGAGGTACTTCTCGAGCTTCTCCATCTCGCCGAGCAGCTTCATGACTTCCTTCTTCGGGAGCATGTCAAAGGTGCCGTCCTCCTGCATCTTCTTGAGCTGAGCCAGACGGTCGATGCGGGTGCGCATGGTCTTGAAGTTGGTGAGCATGCCGCCGAGCCAGCGGGCATTGACATAGTACATGCCGACGCGGGAAGCCTCTTCCTTCACGGCGTCCGCAGCCTGCTTCTTGGTGCCGACGAAGAGGATGGTCTGGCCATTCTCTGCGAGGGTGCGCACAAAGTTGTAAGCCTCCTCGAGCTTTTTTACGGTCTTCTGCAGGTCAATGATGTAGATGCCATTGCGCTCGCAGTAGATGTACTCCGCCATTTTCGGGTTCCATCTGCGGGTCTGATGACCGAAGTGGACACCGGCCTCGAGAAGCTGTTTCATAGATACGACTGCCATAGTTTTTTGTTTCCTCCTTTAATTAGTTGCTACCTCCGGGGGCGTCAATTGTGCCCGACCAGGCCGAAGCCACATGGTCGCACATCGACCCCCGTGCGTAATGCTCTGGTATTATACCAGAGAAATCCGGACAATGCAAGAGGATTTGCCTGGATTTTTGCCGTTTTTTCAGGCTGTCAGAGATAATTCTGCCGCTTTTCCCGCCGGCGGCGCGGCTGCTGCGCCGCGACCTCGGCGAGAATGATATCCTCGCCCAATCTGGAGATGGATTCCCACGGCAGAATGTAGTCGTCATCGCCGCTGAGCAGACCGCCGAGCTTTTTTTGCCCCGGCACGATCAGCGACACAATCTTGCCCTGCTCCAGATCGATCTCCGCGTCGCAGACATAGCCGAGCCGCTGCCCGGTGGTCAGGTCGATGACTTCCTTGTATCGCAGATCGGACAAACAGCATTTCATGGTAATCCCTCCGCAGCGTTTTGGTACCAGTCTATGGCGCCGGGCTGCGGTTTATGAGGGGAAGATGTTCTTGCGGATCTTGCCGAGCGCATTTTTCTCTAGGCGGGACACCTGCGCCTGGCTGATGCCGATCTCACCGGCGACCTCCATTTGGGTCTTGCCGGCGTAAAAGCGCAGGGAGAGGATCTTCTTCTCGCGCTCGTTGAGGTCGGAGATGGCGTTCGAGAGCGCCAGATGCTCCAGCCACTGCTCGTCCGTGTTTTTCGTGTCACCGACCTGATCCATGACGCAGATGCTCTCGCCGTTGTCGGTGTAGATCGGCTCGTAGAGCGAGATGGGGTCACTGATCGCGTCGAGCGCGAACACGACGTCCCGCCGCGGGATGTCCAGTTCCTTTGCGATCTCGTCAAGCGTCGGCTCGCGGCCGGAGGCGGCAGTCAGGCACTCTTTTGCCTGCAGGACCTTATAGGCGGTGTCGCGCGTGGAGCGGCTGACGCGGATGGGGCTGTTGTCGCGCAGGTAGCGCCGGATCTCCCCGGAAATCATGGGTACGCCGTAGGTGGAAAAGCGCACGTCGTGGTTTTCGGCGTCAAAATTGTCGATTGCCTTGATCAGACCGATGCAGCCGACCTGAAACAGATCGTCCACGTTCTCGCCGCGGCCGATGAATTTCTGGATCACGGACAGCACCAGCCGGAGGTTGCCAGCAATGAGCTGCTCGCGCGCGTCAGTGTCGCCGTGCTTTGCGCGGATGAGCAGTGCCCGGCAGGCGTCGCTGCTCAGGACTTTCAGGTCGGCCGTGTTGACACCGCAGATCTCGACTTTTCCAAGCATAAAAAATTCCTCCCATCCGGTACACCGTAGTGTTTCCGGGTGGAAGGAATTTGATACATCGGCAGATTACTGCTCGATAGCCTTGCTTTCTCTCTTCTTGGCAATGGCCTTCTGCAGCCAATCCTTGCCGTCCACATAGCGGGAGACGATGAAGGACACAACATAGTCGCCGGCGGAGTTGACCATGGTCGCCGGAGGATCGACGAGGTTGCCGATCGCCAGTGCGATCGGGTAGGCAACAGCCAGCTGGTCGGGGAAGAAGATCGTGCAGACTACCAGCTCGCCGGTACCGCCGCCGCCGGGGATACCGCTCATGGCCACGGAGGAGAACACCGCCACGATGATGGCCAGAATGGCCTTTTCCGTCGTGAAGTCCAGTCCGAACACGCCGAACAGGAACGCGACCTTGATGATGGCGCTCATGGCCGAGCCGTCCATGTGCATGGTGGCGCCCATGGGCAGCACGATGTCCGTGACATCCTTGCTGATGCCGGTCTCATCGGCAACTTCCATGTTCGTCGGGATGGTCGCAACGGACGAGCAGGTACCGAACGACACCGCCGCCGGGCGGAACAGCTTGGAGAACATGATCTTCGCGCCGCCCTTGCCGCCGCCGAACTGGGCGTAGATGGGGAAGAACACGAACATGTACACGAAGCTCATGACGTAGTAGATAATGAGCGTGCGGCTGTAGTCAGCGACCAGCTCCGGGCCGTAAGTAGACACCAGATTGGCAAAGAAGCCGAAGAAGCCGATCGGGGCGTAGTAGGTGATGAGCTTCACGGTCTTCATGATGCAGCCCGTGATATCCTCGAGCACCTGCGCGGTCTTTGTCTCGGGGCCGCCGTTCATCTGGATGCCGAAACCGAACAGCACCGCCGCAACGATCAGCGGCAGGATGGCCTTACGGCTCAGCAGCTCCATGAAGTCGGGCTTGGTAAAGAAGTTGACGATCATGTCGCCGAAGCCCAGCGTATCGCCGATCTCGCCTTCCGTGATGGTGTAGTGACCATCTACGAGCGGGAAGATGCGGCAGACGATGTACATGATAACACCGGCGATAGCGGCAGTGACCAGGAACGTTGCGATGGTCACACCCATGATCTTACCGGCGCGCTTGACACTTTTCATATTGGCGATGGCAGATGCGATGGAGCAGAACACCATCGGCACCACCACACAGAACATCATGTTGATGAACAGTGTACCCAGGAATTCGATCTTTTTGCCGAAGTTCGGGGCGAACGCGCCCACGAGACAGCCGGCGACGATGCCGGTGAGCATGAAGATCAGGAATCCGTAAGTCTTAAAGAAAGACTTGGAACCGTTTGCCTTGGCCATAAATGCAACACTCCCAGTGTGTAGATTGCGCCGTAACAGCGCTTTGGTGACAGTATATACAATTCACCGTTGCAATAATTGTACAAAAATGCTATCATATATTGCAAAAGATGCTTTTTTCGGAGGCGAGCCATGCAGCAGACCGATTATGAGCGCAGGGGATACCTGCATGAAGATTTCCGTCTGTTCCACCTGAGCAGTGCGCTGGCGGAGGACACGGCGTTCCACTATCATGAATTTCACAAGCTGGTATTCTTTCTGGCCGGGCGCGGGAACTACATCGTCGAGGGGCGCACGCACGTGTTGCGTCCGTATGACGTGGTGCTTGTGCGGCAGGGGGCGATCCACAAGGCGCAGATCGACCCGAGCCAGCGCTACGAGCGCGTGATCCTCTACATATCGCCGGAATTTCTCCGCGCACAGTCCACGGCCGCTTCGCAGCTGGACGCCTGCTTCCGTCTGCCGGCCGATGGGCAGAGCTTTGTCCTGCGGCCGGAGGCAGGGCGGCGCGCAGCGCTGCTGCGCACGCTCGATGCGCTCGAGGAGGAGGAGCGGAGCACGGCCTACGGGCACGACCTGCTCGCGCGGGCGCAGATGCTGCAGCTGCTGGTCATGCTGGGCCGCGGGCTGGATGACGACGGCGTGAACTACGCCCCGTCCGAGCACTGCAACGAGAAGACGGCAGCCATTCTCGAATACCTCAACACGCACCTGACCGAGGACGTCAGCATCGATGCGCTGGCGGACACCTTTTACCTCAGCAAATATTATATGATGCGTATGTTTCGGGAGGAGACCGGCTTCACCATTCACGGCTACCTCACGGACAAACGCCTGCGTGTGGCGCGCGACCTCATTGCACAGGGCATGCGCACGACGGACGCCTGCTTTCAGTGCGGCTATCATGACTATTCCGCCTTTTCACGGGCGTACAAAAAACGGTTTCAGGTCAGCCCCCGTGCCGACCAGACGAAAGGAGCGCAGTGACTATGCAGCTGCATCCGCAATATTATTATCAGCAGCTTCCGCCGCCGGAGAATTACCGGGTGATCCGAAACTTCCAGTATTACACGCCGGAGCAGTTCTTCCAGTATCTGGCGGGGGTACATGGCAGGGACGAAGCTGAACGGCAGGCGCTTCTGAATCGGTGGATCTCCCGGGAAAAATGCTGGACGTACCAGTGCGGCGAGGTCGTGGTGGTCTTTCAGGAGGAACAGGGCGCAGAAGGGGAAGAGATCCGACTGGAATTCTACCCGCTGGAAAAACGAGCACTCTGGGTAGAACGGAAGATCCGGGCACTGCTGTATGTCGGCGGCGGACTTCACGACTGGCAGAAGATGAAAGCGCTGAATACGCTGCTGTACTCTTTTGTGCGGTATCCGGAAGAACTGGAAGCGTTTGCGGAAGACCCGCCCCGGATGGCGGTGGAATGGCTTCGGCGCTCGTTGCAGACTATGTAAAATCACCAAATCATGGCGCACAGTTTTGAACAGGGTGTTCAACTGTGCGCCATTTTGAACTTATAAAATGAAATCAAAACGACTTGAACTTATTCTATAAATCAAAAAGCGTTGAACTCTGTGCAAAATAGAGATAAAATGTGAACATCGAAGGAAAATAATTAGCTTGTAGTCGAAAAGAGGATGCCTGTTATGCTGAAAATCTTTCTCTCGTCCCATGGCTCAATGGCCAGCGGAATGCAAAGCTCGCTGAAGATCCTGATGGGAGAGTGCGAGAATCTGACCGTATTTGATGCCTATCTGGATGAGAGCTGCGTGCAGGATCATCTGGATGCATTCTATGAGACTGTCGGTCCGGAGGACGAAGTGCTGCTGTGCAGCGACCTTTACGGCGGCAGCGTGAATCAGGCCATGTTCACCTATCTGGACCGCCCAAACACCCGACTGGTGAGTGGTGTGAACATGAGCTTCATGATGAATATTCTGAGCGAGGATACCCTCAGCGACGAACGGCTGGATGAGATCATTGAAGAAAGCCGCGAGTATCTGCGCC
>OGGU01000812.1_pt1 | contig 21862 bp, 39 predicted proteins | sample 1571241 | NCBI WGS metagenome assembly OGGU01 (sample SAMEA2581934, study PRJEB24529) | metagenome | biome: Human gut stool | place: China | collected 2011
CGTCTGCTAAGGGAATGCTTGAAAATTTAAAGCATGTTAAACCGGGTCTTTCTCCATTTTCAGAAGATGTCTGATGATAAACATGCTTCCATCCCGATTTCTTATATTTCTTTCCAATTGCGTTTCTTACGCTTACTGGATATTCACCCCGAATAATTGCCTCTTCCCAAGGGTACCATCCGTGAAAAGATTTGATACTATTATCAATATCTTCTTCCAATTTTTCAAAATCTGCATCTTCAAGTTCCATTTTTTCTAAATCATTCGGTTTAATCATATATTTTTCCTCTCTCTTCCCACGCAGGCAAAGAATTACCAGAGTCGTAGGTTTTTTAATCCTTTATGGAAATAAAATTCACATTATAACTACTTCTTCCACTGATTTAAAGATTAGGTGGTAGTGTGATTTCCATTTTCTTTATTAAACTTGTCTTTTTTTGCAACTTCTGCAAGTTCCATGAAATTTGCAAAACTGGGGAATCCATCATATAAATCATATATAAAGTCCGTAATTTCCTTATCAACCCCATTTTTAGCCATTTGATCTTTGAAGTCATCATCTAATGGCATACAGCCAAATTTTGTTTTTTTAGTTCTCTTTTTATATTTCTTTCCATTGATTTTAATTGTTTCAATACAACCATAATCTGTAATCTTAATAGAATATTCCATGATTTATCTTACCTCCGAAAATGAAATATACCAGTCTCCATAAGAATTCATATAATAAAATCCATCTTTACAACTTAATCAATGTTGCATTATGATTTTTACATCATTTATTAGCTATAATTTCTTTTTTCATAATCTTTTCCTTATTTATTTCTTATAAAAAATTTATGTTTATAGCACCAACCCACAGATTGTAACCGGATTTTTGAAAAAGTCGCATCTTGCCTCCGTATGAAAGTCTTTTTCGACTAAATCATATTCAGATTTACAATCTTCAGAATCTGGATAACACTTCATTTTATCGTAGTTTGCGTGAATACAATATTCACATGCCATACATCTTTTTTTGACATATTATTTCTTTACTCCTTTATGATTTCTTTCAGCATCTCAATAGCAATCTCAATGCCGTCTGACATACCATTACAACGTTCTCCATACCAGTTATTACATTCTATGGCAAACATATCTGTTTCTAAGTTTTCCTGTGTCTGTTCCAGATTTTCAATCGTATTTTGTATTTTTGTCGTGAAATATTTTTCGTCTTTCATAATATACCCCTTTCTTTCGTTGATTTATTGCGCTCATGCTTTTTTATTGATTACTCCTCTTTTACACGATACGAACACCACTCTGGTACTTTCGGTAATTCCTTATCCCGTTCCACGTATTCGGCAATTTTCTTTTTATTGACACCACAGTAATAGTCAAAAGCATCTTCAAAGGAATCTGCCGTTATCGTTCTTTCTGTATAATGAAATGGACACTTATTACATTTTTCAATTTCTATTTGTATCTTTGCCATATTCATATGCTCCTTTATTTTGTTATAAGTATCATTTGGCCAGCATATCCATTATTTTGACATGTAATCGCACAATCTTCTAAAAGCCCCATATCTTCCAGAGAAAATAATAAGGTGCTTACATTGATTATGACTACGTTTAATGGATGTTTTCCCGCTTTTGTTTTTTCACTTAGCGTGTCGTAGATGAAATTACAAAACGCCGGAATTCCGATCGTAAAAGAATTGATATGATAATGATTTTCATCTTCATCAACCCTAATTCTCTTATCATTGTCATAGATGAGTGGCTGGCAATATGCCTGTAACGCCGCTATTACGATACTTTTATCTGCATTTCCTGAAATCCTTAACATACTTTTCATTTTTTGTGTATCTACCTCCGCAGTTTTTATAACACAAAGATTATATAGAGATGTTTTTAATCTCATTTAGTAGTTTGCTATTGTGTTGTAAATCCAAACTGGGTAATTTTCCATTTTCATATTTGGAAGGAATTACATGTTCTGTTCCTACTAAATCACATAAAAGTTTAAAGTTTTCTGTTCCAGTCAAAGTATAAAAAAATAATTTCTTTTTTCTTTCCTCATTCTGTCTTTTTGCATAACGTATGTTTACTCTATATGCAGGTATGCCATCAGAACCATCTTCCCTAAGTAGATAATCAATCAGAAAAATAGTATGTTTTTCTACATCTGCCATATAGGAATCCAGCTTTTCATCAAAATTCCATAAACAAATAGATTCTACATGAAGAGATAATTCTGCAATTTTATTTTTATAAATTTCCCTGTTTAGGTCTTCTGAATTAAATAACAAAATTTGTCTTACCGCAATATTGTTTTCCAAGTGTTCCTGTACAATCCAGTTTTTTAATTGTTCTGCAATACGTAATCCATTTTGTAGTATATCATCTACAATAACTATTTCATTCACTATTTTCTTTCCTTTCTGTTTACACGCTAATTCTTTTTTCTCTTGAGCGGAATATTTTATTGCTGCTATTCATAAATTTTGATTCCAGCGTCTTCCAATGTCTTTTTTGCTTCCTCTTTGGTGAAAAAGATACTTTTTCCAACTTCACTCAAATTATTATAAATTAATCTTGTCTTCCAAATGTTACGACAGTTTTTGCAATGATCCACCATGCAGCCATTGGTTTCTTTCCCTAACAGGCAAATTTCATATACTTCCGCGCCAATATATTCTTTAATGATATCCAGTGCATCATAAATTTTTTTCATACCATTATCTCCTTTTTTATAAATATCTGTTTTCGATTAGTAGTTCTGACAAAAGTGTTTTCATAGCAGATAATTGTGACATAATCATTTTAAGTTCCTGATCTGCTTTCTCCTGTTTTTGTTTTTTGATTTCTGCCAGGCGCTCTTTTTCTTCTTCCGTAAGAGAATTGTACCAATCGTCATAAAGTTTCTTTTTATACTCATGGATCATATCTATACCACAGATACAATACCAACGTTTTCTAACAAGCTCTGCATACCATGCCATACTTAATTACCTCATAGGATATTACTCTTAATGATTTCGATTGCCCTATCGATAGATATCGTTGTTTTTTCAGACATCAAACTTCCATCTTCTCTGTAAATGGGATTCTTTTCTTTTTCGAATTGTTCGATTACTTTATCTAAATCAAAAGCTGTTGGTTCTGCTTTTATTGCTTCTATGGAGCAAATAAAACCAACCAAGCATCCATACGTAACGTCTTCCTCGCCTTTTTTGTTTTCTCTTTCTTTTTCAAATTTGCGTGTACCCTCATCAAGTTTTTGGATTATTTTATCTGCATAAATTAATCTATTCATTTTTTATTGCTCCAATCTAATCTTTACATTTATATATGTCAAAAAAAACCGCTAAAAATAAGAAAAACCACTATTTTTTATAGTGGTCTTTCTTTTAGTCTCTTTCTTCCTGGATTTCCTGATCTTTTTCTTCTTTACTTATTTTGAAACCATCGTAGCAGAATCCATAATCTTCAGACAACCAATCTGATATAGCATCAAGCCATGCACCTTCATCGAATTCCCCGTCTTCCATATAATTTGCCTTATCAAACTCTTCCGGTAATTCGATTTCTTTTGGCAAAATAGCTAAGACTTCTTCGATTTCTTCCGGTGTCGAAAGATTTGTGCCATCTGTTACGTCCCATTTAATATCATATATTTTCATCTTAATCTCTCCTAAATTTCCATATCGTCTAGGTCACATACATAAACTTTAAGACCTGTTAGCTTTCCGTCTTTTTTTACAAATTCTGTATTTGTATACTTATATCCTGTGGCATCCATCATTTTTTGAGTAGCTATTTTATCGTCCCTATTATTTATTTGCTGCTCATTGAAACATCCAACCAAAATACCTTTTCCTTTGATATATTCTTTGTCTTGTGGTAAATAATTTTGTCCATCTTTGGAAATCACATATTCTCCCATAGTTTATAGTTCCATATCTTCCGTATCTAAAGTTACCGTGTGTTTTTCATCCAATGCTTTATTCGGTATATTTTCATTGATTTGTCCTGCCTTTATGATTTTGATCGCACCTTCCAAAACCTCAACCGCTTTTCTTTGCTGGAATTCCTCCGTTATTGTGCCGTTTTTTTTCTCATACTCAGCAATACGCTTGTGCGTTTGTATTTTCTTTTTTAGTTGTTCTATAACCTTATCCAAATCATAAGCGGTTGGTTGTTTATCAATAACAGAAGCAATGCGTAAAAAATCTAAGCAATCCATGTCTTCGTTCTTTGAAATTGCTTTTTCTAAATCCGCTTTTAATTTATCCGTATCAATGGGTCTGCCCATATTATCTATCTATCTCCTTTGAAATTTTGTCTCTTATCTCTGCAATATCCTTTTTACTGCCATATAATAAAGTGTCATTTTCTATAAACTGTAACAAAAATGCGATATTATATTCTTTTACGGTTTCTATCGTATTCCTCATGGTATTGATCACACAATATCCAGCATCTTTGTTTTGATATATAGCTGTTGTCGGAGTCGCTACTTTTAAATCCCATCGTTTTTTATCTATCGTAAACATACATTTTGGAATTTTTCCATTCATTACTTTCACACAATCATTTTTATATTTATCGATAAAAGCCTGTAACTCCGGTTCTATAAATGTAACATCAAAATTATCCATATTACTATGTTTGATTTCTTTCATAATATATTTATCGATCAAATTTTCCGGATTATATTTTTTCTCATCCCATTTTGTTTTATACTCAGGGTGTAAATCATGTATTTCCACAGACATCTGTAAATTTTTAAATATCGGTAAAGAATCCTGTGTAATCTCATAATCTCCATAAAAGGTATAAGTCCTGTATATTTCCATTTGGCAAACAATATTATGATGATCAAACTGTAATATCTTTCTTTGCATGGGGTACTCTCCTTAAATATTTATCGATCTCTGCTATCATCCATTTCTGCACAATATTCTTCAATATGCTTTCTATTTTCTGGCGTATCAATCCAACCAAGATAACGTCTATCAAAGTTCTCAGGTAATTCCTCAACGGGAATTAATTTTATGCCATCCTTTATCGCTTGTGCAACAGCAGCATCATCATTTTCAAATACTTCTAGTGCATCAATCCTACATACTTCGAGCATTCCTGTGCCATTAGAGTTAAAAATAGTGTATCCTTTATTACAAGTTTCGATTGTCCAGTCTTTGATAACTTCTTTTACTGTTTCTTCGTCTCCGAATACTGACATTAGTTGCTGATATCTTTCTTCCGTTAATCCTAAATTTTTCATATTTTATTAGCCGCCTTTTCTATTTTTTTAATATGTAAACCTTTATTTATATATGTCAAAAAAAATTGAAAAAGTAGGCCGTTTTTGCATATAAAAAAGAACTCTTTTTCAGAGTCCTTTTTCTATTTATTTTTCCGTATTTTCCTCATTTTCTGCTTCCTGCCAATAAACGAACCATGCAGTCGGGCAGTTCTTTGCATTTACAGCTCTGTCAAACAGCTCTTTTTCAATGGTTTCTACCTTTTCTCTGCAAACTGCAATCTCTGTATCATACTTTGCAATCTTATCCTTAATACTCTGTGGACGCATATCTTCCTCGCAAACAGGGCAGCGGTTAATATCAAAGCCTTCTACAACACCAACCTTTTTCTTTGCAATTTCCAGATACTTCGCAATTACCAGCTTACTCTTACAGTTTTCACAGGTGCAAACCGCAGTCTTTCTGCCTTCCAGATAAGATTTACTATTCTGTTCTTCTTTCTTTGTAATTACGGATTCCAGATTCTTTCTTGCCTGCTTTAACTTTCCTGTTTCTGCAATGATAGGTCTCTTAATCTTTACAGCAATGGGAGTTCCGCCATATAATTTTGCGCAGAGTGCCATAGCTTCCTCTTCGGTATCATTCACCAGATTCTTGCGGAAATCCACTCCTGTATCTGTGCCAGTAAGCCCATTCACTACCTGTGTGATAATATCCTTTTCATTCTCGCTGTGGTTTTCAAATACTTTTGTCTTTTCAATCATTTTATGTTCTCCTCTTTTCATATGATAAAAATAATTACTCTACTTATATATGTCAAAAAATTCTTGATTTTTATAAAAAACAGACAGGTTTTTACCCTGTCTGTCTTATTTTAATACATTTTCATTAAATCACTTGGTAATCTTAAATCCCCTCTCGGAGATAATGCTACACCACCTACTTTCGGTCCGTCCGGAATACAAGAACGTTTAAATTGCTGTGTCCGGAACCTATGATAGAAAATATCTAATGTCTTACTGATTTCTTCTTCTGTTACTTTTGGAAATGCAATTTTTGCAAGGGCTAAAATCTTTTCTTTTCCAAATCCGTTTCTTAAATAATGATATAAAAAGAAATCATGTAAATCATATTTTCCAATACTCTCTTCCGTTTTTTGTGCCATTTCATCATTTTTATCTGTAGGCAGTAATTCCGGAGAAATCGGTAGATCTACAATTTCTTTTAAAATACCTCTTGTACTCCTTGTACCATTGTCCTCCGCGTAAATATCCGCATAGGCATCTACCAGATATTTTACCAGTGTCTTTGGTACTCCAACATTGACCGCATAATTACTCATATGGTCTCCGTTATAAGTACACCACCCTAATGCCAGTTCAGATAAATCTCCGGTACCGATTACCAAACCATTTACCATATTCGCATAATCAAAAAGAATTTGTGTTCGCTCCCTAGCCTGTACATTTTCATAAGTAATATCATATACATCAAGAGCATGTCCAATATCTTTTAAATGCTGTGTACATGCTGCCGTAATATCTACGACTTTATAAGTAGTTCCGAGACGGTCAATTAATTCGTCTGCCAGCCCTTTTGTTTTTACACTGGTACCAAATCCTGGCATTGTAATGGTATGAATGTTTTTCCTTGGCAATTCTAACTGATCGAAGGCAATGCAACATACCAATAATGCCAATGTACTATCTAATCCTCCGGAAATCCCAACTACTACTTTTTCTATCCCAGTTGCACGTAATCTTTGGATTAATCCTTTTGCCTGTAAATTTAAGATTTCCATACAACGATTTTCACGTTCTTTTGGATCCCCTGGCACAAAAGGGTAAGGATCTACTTTTTCCGGTAAAGCATAAGGGAATCCCGATACAAAAACCTTTTCCCATACAATATCAGGTACTTCACCCCATACATCACTATTGAATTTACGCCTGTCATTTACACATTTTTCAATATCAATGACAGAAATAACCATAATATCATCCTGCATAATATCTGTAGATTCTGCTAACAATCTGCCATTTTCTGCAATCATACAATGTCCGGAAAACACAAGATCCGTGGAACTTTCCCCTGCCCCACTGGAAGCATAAATATATCCGGCTCTGCATCTACCTGACTGCATTTTTACGAGATTTCTACGATATTCTCTTTTTCCGATTAAATCATTACTTGCAGATGGATTTACAATGATGGTAGCTCCTGCACGACTGAGCAATCCACTGGGCGGGCTATCTACCCATAAATCTTCACAAATTTCAGTGCCTATAATAACATCACTACCGCCATCTAATAACAGTCTTTCCGAAAAAGGTACTTTATCCCCTAGCAGAAAAAGGAAATCAGAGGTACGGCAGGTAGAAGATACAAACCATCTTTTCTCATAAAATTCCCCATAATTCGGGATATATGTTTTAGGTACGATTCCCTTAATATGACCACTCTGGATATATACGGCACAATTAAACAATTTTCCGTGGTCTTCAATCGGCATTCCTACACATACCAGAATATTATTCCCATTGGTTGCTTCTTTGATATCACGTAATGCATATTCAGCCTGTTCAGATAACTCTTTTCGAAGAAACATATCTCCACAGGTATATCCCGTCAAACTCAATTCCGGAAATACCAATAATTGTACCTTTTCTGTTACTGCTTTTTCAATATATTCACAAATCTTTTTGGCATTTGCAAATACATCTCCTAATGTAATCGGAAAAGATGCCGCAGCTACTTTATAAAAACCATATCCTAAATTTGGTCTACTATCCATAAAAATCCTCCATATATAAATGACGATAGCTAATTCCACTCCTGCCAGGGATGGTCTTTACTTATCGTTTGCAAGTCTCCAGTCAATACATCTCTGCAAATAGTCTACATAATCCGCATTCTTACACATGCCTTTTCCCGGCGTATCGGAAATCTTAGCAACATCCATGCCATTACACTTTGTAACCTTCATTACGATATTTAATGCAGGAACATTGGTATCATTACTAATATAAGTGCCAATTCCAAATGCCACATTTGCTTTTTCTCTAAAATGGCTGTATAATTTATCCGCTTTTTCAAAGTCGAGACTATCGCTGAATAATAATGTCTTTGTTTTTGGATTAATTCCCAAAGACTCATAATGAGCAATCATCTTCTCTCCCCATTCAAAAGGATCCCCACTATCATGTCTGACGCCACTAAACAGTGTCGCATAAGTAAGTTGAAAATCTCTTAAAAAACAGTCTGTCGTAATGGTATCTGTTAAAGCAATACCATTTAACACTCCATATTCCTTTACCCAGGCATCTAATGCATACCAGTTAGAATATGCCGGATTATGCTTGTGATTGCCCTGTCCGGTACACATGATCCATTCGTGTGCCATAGTACCCACCGGTGTTAATCCATACTTCTTTGCAAGATATACATTAGAAGTTCCTACAAAATGAGAAGACACATAATCACCTTTGTTTACCTCAGAAAGTCTTCTTACTGCCAGTTCCTGTGCCTGTGCAGAAAGTCTGCGTCGCAATCCAAACTCACTAAAATTACCAAGACAGTAAGCCCATCCTAATTTATCAATTTTGGTGTTCAGTTTTTCTTCGAAAGAATCATACAGCTTTTCATAATCATAGTTCATCCGGAAAAAGACTTCGTTTACAATCGCCAATGTCGGAATCTCATACATGGAAGTATTTAACCAAGTGCCAGCAGCTTCAATGGATAATCCACATTCCGCATCGGTTGTAATCGTAAAATCCTCATATCTGGGCTGCCACAGTCTTAAGAAATCCACATAAGACCCCTTAATCCATTTGATATTTTCCAGATAAAACAGTTCATCTTCTGTAAATCGTAATTTACAATAAGCTTTGATCTGCTCCTTAATTTCTTCTACCATAGCAGGAGTAAAGAACACATCTTTGTTTCTGCATTTAAACGTCCATGTAGTTTTATAGGAACTAAACTGGTGGAAAATCGTCTGCCCCATAGAAAACTTATACATATCGGTTTCCAGTAAGCTGGTAATAATCTGCGGTAATTTCATTTTTCTCCTCCTCTTACAAATCCTTTGTCTGTAACATATCTACCTGAATCAGTTTCATCGCTTCAATCGCTGTCTTATGAGTCTTGGGTGTTACACATGCGCATGCGTCCTCAATAACACAGATATTTGCTTCCGGTAAGGTTGCCTTTGCGATTGCTACGTTGCTCAATACGCAGATGCCCGTGCAGAAGCCAACGAAATCAATTTCCAAATTCGGTCCATATGCCTCCCAAAGTTTCTGATATTTGGGAATTATGGAAATAGCACCAAAAGTGGGCTTTTTAAAGACTTCTATTTCATCCGGATCATAATTTCTTTTAATGGCAAAATAAATATCAGGATGAATCATCCAGCCGTCCGTAGGTGCCCAAACACCAGTAGGTACGATACAATGTGGTACCGGTAAGTTTTTGCCTTCTTTGGTTTCCATATAATTCTCATCATGGGAATCCATCGTAAGAATAATCTCATCATATTTCTTACTATTAATCATTTCTACAATCTTTGGTACCGCAGCTTCGCATTCCTTATTACCTAAAGCTCCTGTAATAAAATCATTCTGTGCATCAATTACCATCAAAACTTTCATACTCATAAGTTATTTCCTCCCTTTTTGTATTGTTTGTAAAATCCTACGACAGCTATTTATATCAGAACTACTTAAATATGGTACGGTTTCTTTTAGATATGTTATATTGTCGGTTACTATTGCTGTTCTTACCTTACTGGAAGAAATATCATCTCTTTCCATTGACTTTAAAGTAATTCGATCCCAGATATAGTCGGGGAACCATTCTTTAATAATCGCCGGGTCATCATTATAATATAATGTAAAGTCCTTTTGTCCAATGGCACCTACAATATTATAATAAAGATATAATCCCCACTCTTTTGCTACTGTTTTATAATTTTGATTATCACTGCCTACATTACTATCATATGGAATATTCTTATCAGCACTCCAATCCGGTAGTTTTATTGCTTTTATTTGGTCGAAATTCCATTTGTAATAACAAAGCATTTGTAAATATTGTTGCCATCTCAAATCGATAGAAAAAGGATTTCTTTCGGTCATAGATTTATCAGCACTTCCAATGATTAATAATACTTTGTCATTTTCTTCCAAGGCTTTTTTAATTACTTTTACATGACCAATATGCAATGGCTGTGCTCTGGTAATGATTACTCCATATTTCATGTTTTACCCTCTTTGTCTATATTGAAAAACTTTGGAAGTCCTGGAACTCGTAAATGGTTTTGTTGTAATATCCAGTGCTTCTATTTTTTCTTGCACTAAATCCCTAAAATTTGATTTATACAAAGATTTTTGTGATAAAATCTCATATACTCTTTGCAAGTCCGGCAAAGTGAATTTTTTGGGTACCAGATTAAAAGCAATATCGGTATACATAACTTTATTTTTCAGCCGGACCAACTCTTCTAAAATGATATCTGCATGGTCAAATGCCAGTACATCTCCATCCTGCACAGGAATCTTGTTTTCAATCGTTAGTATTCCATTTTTAAAAGTCTTTGTTTCTAATTGATATTTGATATGAATATCTTTTTCTTCATTATGAAGTCTCAAATGATCATCTGAAATATCAATATCAAACCAAAGTGCGTCCTTTGCATCATCTCCGGCTTTTACATTCGCCTGATATCCAAATGGTAACAAAGCTGCATAAGCAATATCGATTACCCGCATTCTTGGGTCTCTGTCCGGTTTGCTCATTGTATAAATCTGTTCCAAATAGATATTGGTAAGACCTGTCTCCTCCTGCAGTTCTCGACAAGCAGCCTCATATGCCGACTCCCGCATATTGATGAATCCCCCTGGCAGAGCAAAACAGTTGATGAATGGATGGTCTTTTCTCTTGATTAGTAATATCTGCAAACAACTAAAATCCTGTTTTACACGAAGCACCATCATATCTACTGTTACAGATGGTCTCTCATAATCTCCCGGATTGTAATTTGCTAAGAACTCTTCCTCGGTAAGTCCCGCAGCATTTCGTTCCATTTCTTTATCCTCCCTAACATAGTAGTTTTTTACTACTATCTTTTACTTATTATATAGTAGTTTTTTACTACTATGTCAAGCGATTTTTTTGCATTTGTAAAATTAATTACTCAGGACTGTAATTTCATCGATAATTAATGTGTTTAACTTATCTGCCATTGTAAGTGCAGCGTTATTTTCCCAATAAGCTTTTTCTGCAATCATTTGTTTTGCGGTTTCCTTTGCAGCTTCCTCTGTATCAGCCATAATGCCTAAGCTATAAGGGATTGTCGGATAATCTTTCTTATGTAATTTTACGTTATAAATCATATTATCCTCCTAATATTTAATTGTGATCTATGGCATCCATTGCAGCTTCTAATGTCATAAACCAACGTCCATCCACTGAGTACTCGTCTTCACAGTAAAAATTATATAGGATTTCTTTTCCTTTATAATGTTTTACTCCGTACTCTCTCTCATCCTCATAATGAATTTCATCCATATGCTTTACCCCATAAAAGATTAAACCTTGAAAATGACTATTTTAACCAATACTATCGAATCCTGTTTCAATTAATCTGTTTCCATATTCATAATATTATGTGAAAATGAAATGCAAATAGTCACATAATATTACAGTGCACTCCGTAGCATTAGCTACGTTCGTTTTCGTCTTCTAAATCATAACCTCTGTATGATTTCCCGATTACCTTAACTTTTGTTCCTTTTTCGAAATAGCCTGCACAGCTATCCACTTTTTTGTTGTAGTTGCCCAATCACCAATCTTAAATCCATTTTTATTTTTTACATATGCCATATTTTTTATCATCCTTTCTAAAAAAATGCTAAGTTTTGTTTGCCTTTTTACTGAATAATACACTGCACAATTTCATATCCCATCTTGTCCAAATTGCATTCAGATGATTTTGGTTCACAATCACCTGGAAGCATATCAAATGCAAAATCTGATAAGATACTGAATTTTGTTCCTGCATATTCATCGATCTCTCTGATGGCTTCATCAATTATTCTATTTCTTTCTTCCTCCTCTGAAACATTGGCGAGTTTATTTGCCAATCGTTTTGCATAATATTTAGCTCTTTCGATTAAACCTTCTACATATCGTTTGGCAGCTTCTTCTGTATCAAATGTCATTGGTTTGCACTCTTCATCAAACATGAAAATTCTTTCCATTTTCTTATTAAGCATAGAATATCCAGAAAAACTATTTTTATATCCACATTCAATTGCCCAACCAAACTTAGTGTCTTTCCAGCCGTTAAGTGATTTCTTTCTTAATTCTTCTCCGATTGTTCTATCGAGGAAATATACTACGTTGTCATGTTTTCCAAATAACTGTGTTGACGAAATACAGTCTCCGTTTCCGTTTCTAATCATTTCAACTGCATCTTTAATTCTGCCTGAATAACTGAAACGTAAGAAACTTTTACAATCTGTATTTAATTCGTTGTCCACTTCAAAGTACTTCCCATATTGTTTATCTGTTTGAATTATTTTCTTTCTTGAGCCGTCTGCAAAAATTGCATATTCATTTACTTTTCCATCTACTAAGCATTTCGCTACTCTAAATTCCTTCATTTTGTTTTTCTCCAATCTTCCAAAGAAATGCGAATTTTATATACACCAATATTCTTCTCCATCCATTGCTCGCTTCACTTCATCAATGGATAAATCGTATAAGTCGGCAACAAAATCTATTGCACTATCAATACATTGCAATGATGCGAACTTCCGTCTATCCTTTAGACAACTGATTGCCTGCTGTAGATTTCTTTCTTTGTGTTTGATTTCTTTTACCTGATCTTCACTCATACTTCTACCTCTCCTTAGTTTCAATGGCTGATTTTCAATGCTGATAAAATATCTGATACTTCTGTTTTTGTTTGACATAAATGAAATTCATCTGTTGATGTTTTATTATAATCAGCATAATATTTTTCTTTTATAATGTTTAGTGAATCATTCTTATCGACATCGTAAATTATATGCCGTAATATATAGATGTCTTTAATTTTACTTAACACCACACAATACATGTAATACCTCCAATCCATAAGAAACTACTTTTCATTAAAAATCTCTGCAATCAGTTCGTCAGGAATTACATCTGCAAATAATTCTTGTGCAATCCAGTTTGCCTTTCCGTTATTGTTGCTCTGTGCATAAGCGACTGCATTCCGTACAAGATTTTCAAGTCCTTCCTGGTCCACTTTTGATAAGATCTCTCTTATGTCGCAGCTATATTTTGCAAATTGCATAGTATCCATCACTCATCCTCCGGTTCGGTTCTAGTCGCCAAACGCATATTCTGACTTTTTAAATGCATCCAGCTTATCAAGCAGGTCTTTTGCTCTCTTGCCAATATGAGCCTGCCCACCAGTTAAAGTGCCATCGGAAAATAATATCTTCCCGTTTTCTTCAATCAGAAAGACACATTCATCCACCGGATATCTTCTGTCTGCCACCTTAAATCGGATGCATGCACTCATGCTGCGTGGGACTTTAATAGATCCGTCAGCATCCAGCCACGGCAACTGCAATGTATCTTTTCCGTAAGGAAGATCATCGGTAAGATATCTAAATAAGGAATCAATATCATTGAAATCCTTTTTGAATGCCGATCTGTTATCATCAGTTTCGTAATGTTCACCTTTTACAATAATCATAGTGTCCTCTCTTTCTTTAATTCGGAAGCATCAGTTTCGGTTACTCTGCACATTCAGTAATTACAATATAGTTTCCGTTACCCTTGAGGTACAGTAATTCATATACCTCTCCATCATAACCACCATCATCTGCTTCGTAATCTTCTTTTGTCTCATATTTTTCGTAGTTGATTATGAAATCGCACATGTTCCATAAGCCGCTTTCTTTTGCAACTCTCTTTCTGTGTGCAATTTCCGATTTGTCTTTGTAGTTATGGCTATTTACTGCGTCATAACTACACTTCACATATGGAACGCCAAGATATGCTGCCAAATCCTTTTCGATTTGAAGCAATTCTCCTTCGTCTTTTCTTATGGTGTATCTGTTGCCTACCATAGACTTCCATGTAGATTTCTCTTCTTTTGCCATTTTTGCCTCGCTTTCTCCCTCTTGAGGGTACAAAAAAAGAGCAGGCGGCTACCTACTCTTTTTCGTTTGATTATTATTTTTTGTTTACATAGTGAATTATATCATATATTCACAAAAGAATCAATATTACTTATATCTGTTGTTCTCGGGTAATCCCCTTTTTCTCGCAAAAGTGTTTAAAATCTAACCCTTCCGACGAATAATGGATATCGTCGGAATTTCCAGATGCTCCTTGATCTGCCGCAAAGACAACACTGACCTGGCTCGCGGCTGTTTCTATAATTTTTGTACCAACTCCACGACGTTGAAAATCCTCTTTTATATGTATTTGCTTTGGATATGCAATTGCTGGCTCACCGTCCGTATTCCTTCCGATACAAAAGCTGATATAACCAATTGTATCATTTTCATAAATAGCAGATAATGTGTCATCATCGTTTAGAAGATCACCTTTAATGTTGACTTTACTTAAAAAATCTGCATCCATATGGTTGCCTCCTTTCTTGTATTGTGTAAAAAAAAATATAATAAAATCCGAAAGAAGTCAAGTAAATTTGCACACAAAAATAGACCTGACCATGTAAAAGATCAGATCTATTTTGCATAAACTACTGTGATACCCAGTCTTCTACGCACAAACCCTCTATGCGTCTGAATTCCCGGGTATTATTTGTTACAACCGTCAGCCCTTTTGACTGTGCATGACCTGCAATAAGCATATCAAGCGGTCCGATCGGTGTGCCTTTCTTTTCAAGTGCAGCACGGATTCTTCCGTACTCTACCGCTGCATCCGCGTCAAAATCAAGCACTGCAATTGTCGACAGCATCAAAGATAATGCAAGCCGATTTTTAGCTACTGCCTGGCTTTTTTCTACACCGTGTACAAGCTCGGCATAGGTTATCGCCGAGATACAAAGATCTTCTGGTGAGTGACTTAAAAATTTCATGATCACGGATTCCGGCTTATGCTTAATGATAAAAATACAGATATTCGTATCAAGCATATATTTCATAGTTCTTCACGCTCCTGTGTTTCCTGCAGCGCGCGTCCATCTTCCATGAAATCATCTGAAAAAAGGTTTATACCTGTCAAAAATCCTTCCCATTCACTGTTTTTTGGTACGAGCATAACGACATCGCCTACCTTATTCACTATGACCTCATCGCCATTGAAGCGGCATTCTTTCGGAAGACGCACAGCCTGGCTCTGACCGTTTCGGAAAAGTTTTGCAGTCATCATAAATACGCACCTCCTTTACTGTTAGTATATACTATAGTATATACTTTGTCAAATCAAATGATTTTATGTATGGTTGCGCGCACGGTTAATTTTCCTGCTCATTCTCATAATCAGTTGCCTTTTTCGTCGCATTATCAATGACACGCACGGCATAGCATCCGCCAGAGAGCATACGATTGACATAATCCATGATTTTCTCAGGATTCTGTATCTCATATCCGCACGAATTCGCTTTCCGGTTTCCATTTTCGTCAAGAGGAATAAGATCATACCCGCTCCATGTAAAGTCCTGCAGATTCTCATTCACCAACTTATGCAACGCGATAAGGAAGTCTGCTTCAAGAGCAGCCATGGTATGCATTGCATCGTCGCCATCTGAAAGGGTTTTGTATATTCCCAGAGATATTGTCTTTTGGGTGTTGTTAAAGCTTCCTACGATAGCTACGTCCAGATAGATTCCTTCGCTGTCGCCATAATCCAGTTTGAATGCCGGACTAAAGGCATATGAATCCACAGATTCTTTTGTGTGACTAGACAATCCATAGTCCAAGATATCCGGCAAAAGGCTTTTTTCTTTCAGAATTTCGTTTACAGCATCAAATAACTCTTTGTTTGTGTAGGGTGTTTTTCTCATTTTAGTCTCCTTCATGCCCCAGCGGGCATGTTCCTGGTGGTCATTTGCTGACGCAGGGCAGCCCGTAGGCAGTTTAAATTAAGACATCATGCTTAAATAGCACATAATTCCACAATCGGGGAATATTTCGGTGTTTAAATCTCCCCGGTTTGGAGCCAGTTCATCCAGATATATAGGACCATTTTTGTCTTTTAGCATAGAGTGTCCAACAGCTCGTTCTAATTTCGCCCGACTCTCGAATACATCCGGGAAATCTTTTCTAATTCGGTTCCAATATCCCATACCGCCTTTGACACATCCGATGCAATTATTATTCGGATAGCCGAGTTCGTACATCAAAGGTCGGGCAAAATCAAAAGTCCGTTCAAATAATCCATGTACCTCTTCTTTTGAGAGGTTTCTTTCAATGAGAGGAAATTCGTGCGCAGCCTGGGGATTAGCTTCAACGGTTCTTTCGGCGCGGTCTTTTTCTGCAAGATCGAAGCCCCAAACATATGTCAGCTCATAATCCCTGTGCTGTTCCTCCCACTCTTTTCTAACTCTCTTTTTCAACCAATTTGTACAGGGAGCAAAGCCGTTTGCTGGATTTCTAAATCCACCAAACGTTCTCACGCAATCCTCCACACATCTGTACTCACTTGATCGCAGTATTTCGATCTTTTTGCCGATAGCTTTTTCGCAATCTTTAATAAATCGAATACTGTCCACATGCTGATCGGCAATATCAATGTAGATCCATTTGTCTACATCTCCGGCGAGGTATCCCGCCATAAAACTTGATATTCCTGCACTGATCCAACATACCTTTAGTTTTTTCTTCATAACACCACGCTACAAATCCATGTATCGTGGATAAGGAATATAGGCTTCCCATGCTGACGGTCTGAAACTCACATAAGTCAAATATGCTATATGTGCGCTACTTCAAATTCCACCTTATCGAATCATCAACGCTACTATTATTCCCTTTATGCAAAATCTTTGACACCTTTAAGTTGCAACCTCGGTTTACCGAGGATTCGTTATTCCTTTCTTGTTAAGTTGCTTACTGTTGCTGCTGCATTGGTTTCTGGTAACAATAAATTTTCCAGTGTCTGTACCAACGGGATGATTTCCTTACTGGTCAGAATTCTGGAAAAGCCGAAATCTGCAAGATGCTCTTCGGTATCGTACCCGATAAAGTCTGGTTCAGGTTTCAGTTTCTGAAAAGCCTCCAAATTCTGAGAGAACATAGTTTCCGTGCATTCGGCGGACACTTCAAATCTTTCTCCAGAATAGTCCTGTACCTCTATGGAATAGAAGTTTTCGTCACATTCCAGACATACAAATGCATACTCCGGGATGTCCGTTGTGTGCAGCAATTTGCCACATTTAGGGCATATTGCATTGGTTTTAAATGGTTTCATTTTTTTCCTTTCTCCCAATTAAGGGTAAAAAAAAGGAACAGATCGCAATCTGTTCCTTTTTAGGTTGATTATTATTTTTGTTTACATTGTGTATTATACCATATGTTTGCAAAATAAGCCACAAAGAAATATAAGTTGTTGCAAAGATCTTTAGTTCTTTGTAATCTGGAATCCGAATACACAGAAGCCGAACGTGTCTGACAAAAAGTCTGCAACCATATCCTCTTTGACATTATCAGGCAACTCCGCTTCCGGTGGTAAGTTTACATTGTATCCCTCTGTATCCCATTTAATATTTACTGCCTTCATTTTCAGTTACCTCCATAATGATTTTACACTTCAAATTGGTTTATCACGCGCCGGTTTGCTTTCTGCGCTTCAAGCTCGTTAAGTAAGGTCGCCTTTATCAGTCCCCAATTATCTACAATAGGGAAAATGTCATATGGGCTATTTACACTTTCAAAACTTTCGTCCATGGCTGTTATGCACAGATGCCAGTTTTTCGCTATTCCGCTTTTCTGTAAAATATCTGAATATAGCGCTCATCCGTTTCGTCAAAGTCCATCATTACATCGGCGGCTAATGCTGCCGGAGAATTGGAATCCTTTTTTACCTGTTCCAGGAGATATTTTTTGGCATCCTTTTCATCGAGCGCTCCAATTGCCAGACGATAATTGAGATCCTGTATGTATCCGGTCAAGTCCATCCCTGCTGACGCGCAGATGAAACTCAACATGGAAATAAAATCCTCCGGATCCATAGACCAGTAGACCCGATTTCGTCTAACCTCGTAAGATGGAAATACTCTCTGGAATTTCTGGAGGTTACAGAATTTACCATCTTTTGGAATGGAAAAGGCAACGTGTTGGAAGTAACCTTTGAAGTTATTTTCTAACAGATATTTAAAAATAGTTGCGACTTCCGTAGCGTCCTGTCCAAACGCTCCGCATCCGAAAGCGCCCAGAATCAATGTTTCCACATGATTAACAGCTGCAACATGCAAAATAAAGCCAATTCGGCTTACCAATGCAACATGGTTCATAGACGCATCAGATCTGTTGAACTCATGAAGAAAGGCTCTGTTATTAGGTGCGGCGCAAGTAATTACATCTCCGATGTTTTTCAAGGAATGCTCAGAGTTCTCGAAAATAACACCGGGAGTGTAAATTGCGGCATTCCGATACAGACCATAGTTCAAATTCTCATTGTTTGTTGCGTAAAAATCAGTCATTCTTGAGAGAACATTGTACAAGAATGACTCATGACATAGACATTCTTCCTGTGCGATGGAACCGGTAAGAAACTCTCCGCCCGGCTGTACATATGAAGCGAAGTTCAATACGGCAATCTTATGATCCGATAATGCATTCTCATAGATCTGCCGCGTACTGGTTTCGTCAAAAACGCCAAGTTTTGTGCTGTGGTTGGGATTTTCCGGAAGTGGTGGCAATGAGTCGTCTCTGTATATTACAGAATTTGCTACTGCAGAGTTGATCTCTTCTGCGTACCTGACTGCCATTTCCGCTGTGTGTTTTTTTGCTTTTTCTGCTAAATTCATATTTGCCTCGCTTTCTCCCTTTTGGGGTAAAAAATAAGAGCAGATCAACAGATCTGCTCTTAAATAGGTTGATTATTTTATGTTTACACAGTGCATTATACCATGCCTACACAAATTGCGCAATATATGTTTTGCGCATAATCAGTTTGGAAAATCGTAGCTATACGCTTTCTTTGTTACATATTGGTCAAGCGCCTGGAACATATCTTTCTCTAACAGATCCCTCCAGTTATCTTCCGTCCAATCCACGGATGGCTTGTAGTCGTCCACATAATCGTCTGATTCCCAGTCATCGTCCGTGTTACCGTGTTTAACACACACAAAGTAACTTATCACAGGTTTTTTGGATCCGGCTTCTATGCCGCATTGTTCATATGTATGAACATTGACCTCAATATCTACATGTCCGATTACCAGAACGGCAGCTCCTCTATACGGATCGCCGTTCTCAAATAGACTGTCCATACTGCCTTTCCGGATATCTTCAATGATGGAGTCAAGTTCATTGATGTCGAACTGATAATCCGAGCGAGCTTTTGCTTCTTCAAATGTCATAAAATCTCCTTCCTCATCATTCAATGAAATTGTTTCGCAGCGTTTTTATAGACTCGTATCAGTATGTCATATCAATATTTGATAAAAACTCTACTACCGAGTTTCTCCGACACCGGTGATTTCTGACTGCAGCCAGTCTCGCCACTGGTTTCTGTCCTGAATATTTCCGGCAAGTATGTCTTTTGTCACCGTATCAAACCATTCTGCTAGTTCTTCGGTGGTCATACAGCGGATTTTCTCTGCGTTATTTGTAGCACCACGTCGCCGCAACTCATTATATAGGGTTTCCGTAGAAGCATCCCAGAGAACAGATTCTTCCAGATCTAATGTATTAAACTCGCCATCTATGATAACAAATTTACCGTCATTATCCCCCGAGTATGTAATTTCACCATTCAGTAAGACGCCTTTTTTAGTGAACCGGGTGACGATATTTAACAGAGCGTCTTCGATATCTCCGTACTGATCGGTGATTTCTACACCTGCAACAGATTCATCCTCTTCAGGATACTCTTCACCATCAATTCCTGCGGCATCAAGGAAAAACAGCAATTCCCTAACATATTTTTTGGGTACCACAATGCAACCCGTATTTAATAATGTCATTTTTGAGTCCTCCTTATTTTTGAACTACTGCTTCGGAAAAGTGACCAATGATATAACCTTTTATCACTTCTACCGACAGATCATCATAGATACATTCAAAGCAGTCAAAATACTGTTTACCGATACTAAACGACCGTCCCTTTGGTTTCCACCGTCGTCTTTCACCTTTTGAAAAAAAATAATCCATTTCTGAACCTCCAAACATTTACAATCCGGCACATATTCGTGTGCCGGATTTCCACGCTCGCTTGCTTAATTTACAGCGCGTTGTAAACTTCCTCGAGCAATTCCTCTCCCTGTTCTTCCAGATCCACCGGAAGATGTTCCCTTGCATCTGAAAACCAAGCCTTTAATTTTTCAGAAAGAGGCATTGGAGCATGATTCTCTTCGGCAATTCGAGCCGTATAAACGGTTGAACTCCGGATCACTTCTGCCATTCGGTTATTCATGAAATACGGCGTAGCTCCATATGTTAAAGCTTCGCTCCGCTCCTCCTCAGAAGTAACAATAACGGCATTGTTTCCGTTTTTGGTGAAAAAGTCGATTGCCTCTTCATCACACGCTTTTGATACGCAGTCCAAATACTTACAATAAGCTAAATCTTCTCCATCGTATGTATTGAACATTTTCTTGATAAAATCGGTATTGTTTGTGCTGGCAATGACTCTTGCTGTTGCGTTCTGCAATTCCCATCCAGCAACGGTGTGCCGATCCCGGTCAAGACGGATTCTTTCTGGTGCCATGTCGTATCCATACTGTAAGGCATCTTCGGTGCATACATAAAGCCCGCTGACAAAGATCATTCCCTTAAATTTCTCATTTAAAAGAATGCGGCTGTTATTCGCCTGCATCACTTCACCAAGCAATCCCTCTCTTTCCTGCAGATAAAGATTGCTTTCCAGGATCTCCTCATACATTTCAGCTGTAATGCCCTGAATCTCAAAAACCAGATCATGGTTTGCAACTGGTCTTAACAAGGAGCCGGCTTTCTGAATGTCAAAGGCAGGAATGTCTACACCGTAGCGTCTGCTCTTGATCTTCTTTGCGGTCCATACTTCATTGCAGCCGAAATTGTAAATCTTTAAGGAAAGACCTTCTCTGAGAAGGACAACGGTTGCAATTTTGTAGCCTTCACCGTGCTGTCCAATTGTTCTGTTGTCGTTTCTTTTGCCAGAAATTCCAATCAGCAAGGTTGATTTATTCAACTTTCCTGTTTTATTTCCGATCATCAAAGTTTCGGTTTCCTCGTTGTAGTCGAAAAACATTTTGTTTTCCGGGTTTACAGTCTCTTCATCTTTTGCATTCTGAAAGATTTCTCTTACTGCATCTACATGCGTCCATGTTGGAACATATCCCATAGATACAGTTAATTCATAGTTAGCCATAATTTGCCTCGCTTTCTCCCTCTTGAGGGTACAAAAAAAGAGCAGGCGGCTACCTAC
>OGGU01000816.1_pt1 | contig 21798 bp, 10 predicted proteins | sample 1571241 | NCBI WGS metagenome assembly OGGU01 (sample SAMEA2581934, study PRJEB24529) | metagenome | biome: Human gut stool | place: China | collected 2011
CCATGTCATCATACTTATTGCCTCCGCCGTCTATTTTACCGTCACCGTTTAAGTCTTTATACATGATGTCGCCGGCTTCCCAGTTGGAACCAAGGGCGTTTTGTCCTCCATTGGGAAGAGAAGCCAGATGTTCTTCCATCTCTGCGTCAGATTTAGCTATACCGATAGTTTCATAACCGTAAATGTCTCCCAGCATTCTACCTTTTCTATATTTGTCCAATGTATTGGTAGGATTCGGGTAACGGGTGATTTCTGTTTGCGAATCTGATAGAACGAATTTGATTCCATAGCCCAGTCCGTTTCTCAGACGATCTTGCCAAGCTATTTCTAAATCGAAACCATAAGTTCTCAAGTCGGTATTGTTGGTCTTGGGTACGCTTAAGCCAAGGATGCTCGGAAGTTCGGGGGCAGGGCCTATCATGTCTAGTGTTTCGCGGGTATAATAATCGAACGAACCGGTCAGACGGTTATTGAAGGCGCCGAAGTCAAGACCGATATTCCAATTGCGTATGCGTTCCCAGCCCATGGTAGAACTAATCAATCCGGGAACTGTAGCTGTATTGGGCTTGATACCGTTTTGTATCCAACCGCCGCCACCGGCAGAAACACCTAAGGTTTGGTAAGTGGGATACCATGATTTGGTATTCTGGTTACCTAATTCTCCATAAGAACCGCGTAATTTCAAGGTCCCTACATATTCGCTCAATGATTCCCAGAAGTTTTCGCGGGCAATGTTCCAACCGAGAGAGAATGAAGGAAACCAGTTCCAGCGTTGTTCGCGGCGGAAACGTGAGGTACCGTCATAACGGATATTGACTTCTGCCAGATATTTGCCTTTGTAGTCATAATTGATACGTCCGAAGAAACCGGCGGTAGACCAAGCTGCGCGCGAACCGTTTACGGAAGGACTTACTACTTTTCCGGTATAATCCAGTCCGGTGGTAATATCAATTTCAGGTAATTCGGGTACGATAATACCTTTGCGGGTCGCACCGAATGTTTGTTGTTTCATTTCTTCGGCTTGAAAACCAATCATACCTTTAAAGTTATGTCCCGATTCAAGGCTGTGCGAATATTCCGTATAAGCATTGAAGTTCATATAGTTCTCTTTGGTTTGGTCTTCATGAGCTTCTGTGTCTTGATAATAGCCGATGGGGTATGGATTTCCTTGTACATCGTGATTATACAAAGTCTGTGTATCCCAGTGGTTGTTCACAGTATTGATTCTGTAGTTAAAGTCCACATGGGTAATCCAGTTCTTTATCGGTTCAAGAATAAGAGATATTTGCTGATATATATTGTCTGTTTGAATGTTGTGTTTTCCACCATCACGGAGGGGGAGTGCCGGAGAAGGAGAGTGGAACATGTATCCGTTGGGGTCATATACAGGCAGTGTGGGCCAGCCTTGGCGTGCCAAGTCGCGGAATAATGCATTGGTCAGATAGGCAGGACGATGAAAATCTTCGCGTGTAAAGCGGCTGGTATAATTCACTTTTGCCCAATCAGTCAGTTGTGCATTGATTTTTCCGGTACCGGTATAACGTTTGTAGGTATCTTGGTTGAATTCCATCAATCCTTTTTGATCCATGAAGTTACCGGATATATAATAATTGACTTTGTCATTACCACCACTGAAACTCAGGTTATGTTCTTGTGAGGATGTCCATTCGCGATATATCACATCATACCAGTCTGTATTTGCATTACCGCCGGCATATCCGTCGAGCCAGTATTTATTGTTGGCATCAGCTAGAACTCCGTCGGTAATTTTACCATCTTGATAATCTTTGATGCGTTGCAGGTGTTCTGCATTAAAATAAGCTCCTGCTCCCGAATTGATATTTGCATCGTTGTAGAAAGTGGCAAATGTATATGAATCCATTTGCTTGGGAATTCTTACGGGCTGTCCCCAGCGGAAGTTATTATTATAGTTTATGGTCGTTTTTCCGCTCTTTCCACTTTTGGTGGTTACCAAAATTACACCGAAGGGTGCACGTGAACCATAGATAGAAGCGGCTGCGGCATCTTTCAGGATAGAGATATTTTCAATATCCTGTGGATTGATGGAGTTGATGTCTCCTTCCATGCCGTCAATCAACACTAGCGGACTTGCATCAGAACCATCGCCGATAGTTCCTGTACCGCGGATACTCATGCTCATCTTATTATCCAATGCACCGCTGGTAGTGGTGATTTGTAATCCCGGTACTACACCCTGCAGGGCTTGTACAGCATTTTGTACGGGGCGGGATGCGAGTGCTTCTGAGTCTACGGTACCTACGGAACCGGTCAGGTTGACTTTCTTTTGTGTACCAAAACCTACCACTACTACTTCATCCAAGGTCTTGGTGTCTTCTTGTAGCATGATTTTAAGTACGGATTGTCCGGTATACTTTACTTCTTTCGTAGTATATCCTACAAATGAAATCTGTAGGATACTTCCTTTTTTTACTCCTTCCAAGGTGAATCGTCCGTCAATGTCGGTGGTTGTTCCGTTTGTTGTTCCTTTAACAACAACCGTAGCTCCGATAACAGTTCCCAAGGCATCTTCTACAGTACCTGTAACTTTCCCGTTTTGTTGGGAAATACTTGTTTTTGGCTGATTAGGCATCTGTTCTGCCATACCGGTAACCGGAAAACTTAAGACTCCGGCTAGCAGAATAAGCTTCATAGCTTGATTTTTCTTTAGCATAATATTAGTTTTTAATTAAGATTAAAATACTTCCTTCTGAAGGGTTGTTTTGTTAATGACAAAATTACAATGAATGAAATAAAGACGTAAAAGAAGTTAATGGTATGAATTGGAGAATTCGGTACTTGTCTAAAAGATAATTATAAAAAGCGGATATGACGGAATGTGCTCATTATGAGTGTATAAGCTATACATTATTATATAAGGGCAGAAGGATGGAACGGTAACATTAAAGCTTTTCCTCCGCCAAACTAACGTTTTCTGATTGCCATGTTAGTTCGTCCTGCCGCAATGGGATGTACGTCCTACTGTAGTGGAACGTACGTCCTGCTGCAATGGAACATACGTCCTGCTACAGTGGGACGTACTGGTTGTTGGCAGATAAAGCCTTAGTGTGAAGTAAGAAAAAGCTTAGGAGTCCGTTCCGGATTGCCAAGCATGTTTGTTGCTGTCCATTTTCTACATATTTTCTTTTCATTTGTTCCGAATTTGTTAAAAGTAAGTTTGGAGTTGAGACTTTTGTTTTCATTTGATTTGTGTATGTTTGCAAAAGATTCTTGAATTTGATATACTGAATGACATGAAATTGAAAACGATATTTGTACTAGGTCTGGTGGCGGGAATGATGAGTTGCAGCACTCCGGCAGATTATTGTCCCGTTACGGCATCAGGTAATGATTTGGTCTTTCCGGCTTTGGCACAAAGTTGGGATGAAGGCATTCCATTGGGAAACGCCACGGTAGGTGCATTGGTATGGGAGAAAGATACCGCCTTGCGCTTTTCCTTGGACCGTACCGATTTGTGGGATTTGCGTCCGGCAGATAGTCTGTCGGGGAATAATTATCGCTTTGCATGGGTCAAGGAACATATCCGTAAGGGTGATTATCGGCCTGTGCAGAAGAAATTCGACGAACCCTATGACAGGATGCCTGCTCCTTCCAAAATACCGGGAGCGGCTTTGGAGTTTCCGTTGATGAAACTTGGAAAGCCTGTACAAGTACGTTTGTATCTGGATAATGCTTTGTGTGAAGCTACTTGGACAAATGGTACTCAAATGCAAACATTTGTTCATGCTACAGAACCGGTGGGGTGGTTTGTTTTTAAAAATCTGACTACGGAGCTGGAGCCTGTGTTGGTGACTCCTCGATATAGGCAAGAGGGTAGCAGTGCCGAAGCAAGTCCGGTTTCGGGACAGGATTTGCAACGACTGGGATATGAGCAGGGAAGTGTAATCCGTAAAGACAATGAATTGGTGTATCATCAGAAAGGATATGGAGATTTTTCTTACGATGTGGTGGTGAAATGGGAACGACAGGGAAATACACTGTATGGAACGTGGAGCATCACGTCTTCCTTGAGCGGAGAACAGGCAGAAGAAGAGACGTCGACTGCTATGCTCCGTGGCCTGGCAAAGGACTATAAAGCGCATCTTGATTATTGGGAACATTATTGGGCACAGTCGTCTGTTTCTCTTCCGGACAGTATTTTGCAAAAACAATATTATAATGAGATGTATAAGTTCGGTTCGGCAACTCGTGAAAATTCTTATCCTATTTCTTTGCAGGCTGTATGGACTGCCGATAACGGTAAATTACCACCATGGAAGGGGGATTATCATCACGACCTGAATACACAACTCAGTTATTGGCCTGCGTATGCGGGCAATCACTTGTCTGAGGGGTTGGGATATCTGAATACATTGTGGAATCAGCGTGACACTTACAAACGCTATACTCGCCAATATTTTGAAACAGAGGGTATGAATGTGCCCGGGGTTTGCACCCTGACGGGAGAACCTATGGGAGGATGGATTCAGTATGCCATGTCTCAAACGGCGGGAGCTTGGTTGGCACAGCATTTTTATTTGCACTGGAAATATTCTGCCGATAAGGAGTTCTTGAAAGAAAGAGCTTATCCTTTCTTGAAGGATGTAGCTGTATACATGGAGCAAAATTCGATTCTCGACAGCAAAGGGTTTCGTCGCTTGGAGTTCAGCTCAAGTCCCGAAATTTATGATAATTCATTGCAGGCATGGTTCAAGGATATGACAAATTATGATTTATCGTTGATGCATTTCCTGTTTGGTGCGGGGGCGGAGATGGCAAATGAACTGGGAATAAAGACCGAAGCAGCGCATTGGAATAAATTGAAAAGCCAATTGCCTGATTTTGATTTGGATAATGAGGGAAGCCTTACGTTTGCCAAAGGATTTCCTTATAATGCATCTCATCGTCATTTCTCTCATGCATTGGCCATTCATCCGCTGGGCATCATAGACTGGAGTGACGGCGAAAAGGCGCAACGAATCATTCGTGCCACTTTAAAGAAAATGAATGATTACGGACCGGATTATTGGACCGGATATACATATAGTTGGTTTGCCAATATGCAGGCGCGTGCATTCAACGGTGAAGAAGCAGCAAAAGCATTGAGAACTTTTGCCAAATGCTTCTGCTTGAAAAATACGTTCCATGCCAATGGTGACCAGTCTGCCAGCGGGAAATCGAAGTTCACATATCGCCCTTTTACGCTTGAGGGAAACTTTGCTTTTGCTGCAGGCATACATGAAATGTTATTGCAGAGCCATACGGGAGTGATACGGGTCTTTCCGGCAGTTCCCGAAAGTTGGAAGAATGTATCTTTTAACAACCTGCGGGCCATGGGAGGTTTTCTTGTCTCGGCGGCTCTCAAGGATGGAAAGGTTGTCCGACTGGAAATTTACGCTGAAAAAGGGGGTCGTCTTGCAGTCTTTTCTCCTTTTGAGCATAAAGTGGTGGAATATGATACTCAGCCGGGCAGTCGGATAGACTTAGCAGTGGAATAAATGAAGAAATCGTTTTATATTTGTATTACAAAGAAATAAAGAAGATTATGGATGCATGTGCCGTACACTCTTCCCTTTGGGAGATATTGGAGCAGATAACCGAAAATTTAAAGAGTAAGCGTCTGGCGGATGTGTTTCGCTTTATCTCGTTTTATCCTTCGGAAACGTATGGTCCGCATAAGCATTTGCGCATTGAGATAAACTATGTGAAGAAAGGCTATTGTATTCTTCATTTGGATAATGAAAGCGTGACTTTCAAGGAAGGAGAGATAATGGTCATTACTTCAGACGTCAATCATTTGTTTGAGGCGGGCAGTGAAGGGACAACTTTAATGCAGTTGGAGTTTTTGCCCGAAATATTTTCTAACTTTAACTTGAACTCCCGGGTGGGCAAAGATGCTTCGGTACCTACTTCCGTATTCTTGTTTTCTGAAGAGAACCGGCTGATTAAAATTGTGAATAATGTCCGTATCATGCGGGTAGTGCAGCGCATTGTGAATGAGCTGGAGACAAAAAGTGTGTATTATCAATACTTGGTCGTGATGTACTATGCAGAGTTGCTGGTGCTTATCTATCGTTATATGGATGAAGCTTATTTACCTATCTGTACCAATGACTCGTTGAGAAAAGCCATTGCTTATATCCGGTTGAATTATCATTCGGATATCAATATAAATAAGGTGGCGGAAGAAGTAGGCATCAGTGAACGTTATCTCAGAAACCTGTTTTCACAGTATTTGAATCTTTCTCCGTTGGATTATCTGAATCAGATAAGAATCAATAAAGCGGTGGAACTTTTAAGAAACACGGAAATGTCCATAAAAGAAGTATGCTTTCAGTGTGGTTTTCAGTCACCGCAATACTTTTCACGCATCTTTAAACAACAGATGGGGGTATCTCCGCGCGATGTGGCAAAATAGTACTTCCGTTTTGTATATGTTTTGGTTATATTTTCGCCTTTTTACATAAGTGCAATAGTCCTGAAAAGTTCTTTCTTTTTTTAAAGCAGACTACCTTTGCTGTTACTATAACAGAGTAAAAACAATCTTTTAATAGAACAGAAAAATGAAAGAATGGAACGATGACAAAGAGTTGGTTTCCTTGATAAAGGGAGAACTCTATACGGCAGTTGTCGGAGATATTATGGACAAGATGGGGTATACCCATCAATTCCTGTCGCCTCATATTCGTCCGCTTCGCGATGATATGTTTGTTGCGGGACGTGCCATGACTGTATTGGAGGCAGATGTATATGATAATCAGGGAACAAGCGGGACAAATCCGGTTCTGAAACGCTCTTTCGGTTTGATGCTCGAAGCATTGGATGACTTGAAAGAAGGTGAAATCTATATTTGTTCCGGCTCTTCTCCTTCTTATGCTTTATGGGGAGAGTTGATGAGTGCGCGCGCTATGCAGTGTAAAGCTGCCGGTGCGGTGGTGAATGGTTACTCTCGCGATACGAAAGGAATTCTGGCTTTAAATTTTCCTTGTTTTTCTTACGGTCCTTATGCTCAGGATCAGGCTCCGCGCGGAAAGGTGATTGACTATCGTGTACCTATCGAAATTGAAGGCGTGTTGGTAAACGATGGTGATATGCTGGTGGGAGATATTGACGGTGTATGTGTGGTGCCGCGTCAAATAGAAGAAGAGGTGTTTACTCGTGCTTTGGAGAAAGCGCGTGGCGAACGCATTGTCTTGAAGAAGATACAGGAAGGCATGAAAGCCCGGGATGCATTTGATAAATTTGGTATTATGTAAGTTATAAAGCAGGAAAAGATGAAAATAACAGATGTAAAAGTATGGTTGGTGCAAGGCATCAAGTACAATTGGACTTTGTTGAAGATATATACGGACGAAGGTTATACAGGTGTAGGCGAGGCTACCAACTGGCCGGGAAGCCCCATCGTATACGAGGCGGCAAAACATATAGGCAGTCGCATTATCGGACTTGACCCGATGAAGACGGATTTTATCTGGACAAAACTTTATCGTGACTTAAACTGGGTAGGACCCTATGGTGCCAGTATGTGTGCCATTAGTGGCATTGATATGGCATTGCTTGATTTGAAAGGAAAGGTATTGGGCGTGCCGTGTTATGAGCTTTTGGGAGGAGCTTACCGTAAGGATATTCTTTTGTATGCCAATTACTGGTTTACGAAGGGGGGGCACAATGAAGCCGATTATGCAGAACAGGCACGTGCGGTGAAGGCTGCCGGATTTACGGGATTGAAGTTTGATCCGTTTGCACATACCAATTATTTCTATGGTGAAGATTTGGCATCCAATCTGACACTGACTCCTGCACAACAGGACTTGGCGTTCAATGTTTCAAAGGCAGTTCGTGAGGCAGTGGGGCCGGAGGTGGATATCATGATTGAAACTCATGCCATGCTTAATTACCGCATTGCCGTGAAGATGGCAGAGCGTTTGGCAACATTGGATATTGCCTGGTATGAGGAACCGGCAGGTCCGGAAAGTTCTCAAACATTGCGTGCCATGCGTGAACGTATACCTTCGGATGTTGCTATTTGTGTGGGTGAGCGTCATTATACTCGTTTTGGCATTCGCTCATTGCTCGAAAAACATGTATGTGATATCATCATGCCGGATATTACTCGGTGTGGAGGCCCGTCGGAGATGAAACGAATGGCTACTATGGCCGAGGCTTATCAGGTTTTGTTGGCTCCTCATAATCCCAATGGTCCTTTATCTACTCTTGCTTCATCGCATGTATGTGCTTCCGTTCCCAATTTCTTCCGTCAGGAGTTTATGTTCAATGATGTTCCCTGGAGAGATACTGTGATTGACCATCCCATTGCCGATATGGTTTATGACGGGCATTTACATTTGTCGGATCGCCCGGGGTTGGGAGTCGATTTGGTGGAAGAAGAGATGGAAAAGCATCCGGGTATTACAAGTAATCCTCCTGAGAACTTTTATATTTAATGCGTATGCCGTTTCAAATAGACTTAACAGGAAAAGTGGTCCTGATAACCGGAGTGTCCTCCGGTATCGGACTGGGCACCGCACATGAGTTTGCCCGTGCAGGGGCTTGTGTGGCAGGATGTGCGCGTAAACCGGAAAGTGACGATAGCGTTTCGGCATTTTTGCAAGCTGTGGAAGGAGAGGGTTGCAAGGCACTCTATGTCCAGGCAGATGTCACACAGGAAGAGGAATTGGAAAAGCTGGTGCAAGAGGTGATAGCTACTTTCGGGCGGCTGGATATTGTTGTTTCCAATGCCGGAATGAATGTATTTGAAGGTGCGGCGGAATGTTCGGAAAGCCGGTGGGCGTACAATCTGGATTTGAACTTGGCTTCCCATTGGCGTTTGGCCAGGATTGCCAAACCTTATTTGGAACAAAGCGGCAATGGGGTTATCTTATTGATGACTTCCAATCATGCTTTTTGCTCCATTCCGGGATGTTTCCCTTATAACGTTACAAAGACAGCTATCACCGGGCTTGTCCGGAGTCTGACCATAGAGTGGGGACCGAAGATACGGACAGTCGGCGTAGCGCCCGGATTTATAGATACGGCGGGAAACGATACTTGGTTCAATTCGTTTCCGGATGCTATGGCCGAACGTCAACGTACGATTAATCTTCATCCGGTAAAAAAAATCGGTACGGTAGAAGAAGTCGGCGCACTATGTGTTTATCTTGCTTCTCCCATGGCAGGGTTTATAAGCGGAACAACCATTTTGATGGATGGTGGACGATCGGCATTGATGCAAGATTCTTAAAATGAGTTTTCAATTGGTATTTTAAAATATATGATGATGAATGCAACTCTATTACATCGTTGTTATAATCGGACCGGTGAGGCTGCTACATGGATGCCCGGTTTGGAATGTTTGTTATGGGTAGACATTGATAATGGAATTTTATATCAATATACTCCTGACGAAGGTACGGTGAAAGAGCATACTTTTCCGGAAATGATAACTTCCGTTATTCCGTGGAAGGGGCACGGGGATGAAGTGCTTCTGGCAATGAAAAATCGTTTTATTGCTTATGATTTGGAGAAAAAGACTTATAAAACACTGATAGAATTTCCATGTCTGCATCCGCAGTGGCGTACCAATGATTGCAAGGCATCACCGGAGGGACGTATTTGGTGTGGAGTGATGCATTGCAGCGAACATAATGGCAACGGAAGTCTGTATTGTGTAGATAATGATTTATCTTTGACGCCTGTTTTGGGACAACAAAGCATTCCTAATGGAATTGTTTGGAACCGGAAAGGAGACCGTATGTATTATGTTGATTCCGGCAGAAGGTGTATTGAAGAGTATGCTTATGATTATTTGACCGGGGCTATTTATTTTATCCGTACTGCAGTACAGGTTCCCGTGGAATATGGAGTGCCGGATGGAATGACCATTGATGCCAACGGACTTTTGTGGGTGGCTCATTGGGGAGGATTCGGTGTGTACGTTTGGAGTCCGTCAACCGGGCAGCTTGTCGATAAAATAGAAGTTCCGGTTCCTAATGTAGCTTCGTGTACTTTTGGGGGCAAGGAGCGTAATCGGTTATTTATTACAACGGCTGTAGATGGCTTGTCGGAAGCTGAGATACAGGCTTATCCTTTGAGTGGAAGTTTGTTTGTGGCCGATGTACCCGGTGTTGTTTCCGGAGAGAATCATTATCCGTTTATAATCCGTTAAGAAAATGGCAATATGAATATATCAACAATTGATTTAATAGTCTTTATCGCCTACTGCTTGCTTATTTTGTTGGTAGGACTCTTCGTTTCGCGTAGAGGCAAAGGAGAGACACAAGATGCCAGTAACTATTTTTTAGCTGGCAGAGGCTTGGCTTGGTGGGCAATAGGGGCTTCTATTATTGCATCCAATATCTCGGCAGAACAGTTTGTCGGCATGTCGGGCTCCGGTTATGCCATCGGGCTGGCCATGGCGACGTATGAATGGATTGCGGCATTGGGGCTGCTGATTGTGGCTAAGTTTTTTATTCCTATTTTCCTGGAGAAGAAAATCTTTACGATGCCACAATTTTTGGAGGAACGCTTTGACCGCCGGGTGAAGACTGTAATGGCTTTTTTCTGGTTGGCGGTATTCATATTCATCAATTTAACTTCCATTCTTTATTTAGGAGCGTTGACGATTGAGAATGTTATGGGAGTTCCTATGTTGGCAGGGATAATAGGACTGGCGGCCTTTGCCGGAATTTATTCCATTTATGGAGGATTGAAAGCCGTGGCATTGACCGATGTTATTCAGGTTGTGTTTTTGATAGGCGGTGGATTGATAACAACTTACATTGCGCTCGATATGCTTGGCAATGGGGAAGGTGTTATTTCCGGATTTACTAATCTTTGTCATCAGGCGGAAGATAAATTCCATCTTATACTTGATAAATCACATCCCGGGTATATGGATCTTCCCGGGGTATCGGTTATCATAGGAGGGTTATGGGTTGCCAATTTATATTATTGGGGATGCAATCAGTATATCATTCAGCGTGCGTTGGCTGCCAAATCGGTAAGTGAGGCGCAAAATGGTATGTTGTTTGCCGGTTTCATCAAATTGTTGATTCCGTTGCTGGTCGTTATTCCGGGCATTGCGGCATTTGCTTTGGATGCTCCTTTGGAAAAATCGGATGAGGCTTATCCTTGGCTGCTGAGCAACCTGTTGCCTGTGGGAGTAAAAGGGATTGCATTTGCTGCTCTTACGGCAGCGATTGTCAGTTCGCTGGCATCGATGATGAACAGTATTTCCACCATTTTTACAATGGATATCTATCGTTCCTATCTTCGTCCCAAAGCCGGGCAGAGTGAGTTGGTGCGTACAGGGCGTTGGGCGAGTTTTATTTCGTTGCTGATAGCGGTGTGCATTGCTCCTTTGCTTTCGGGATTGGATCAGGCATTTCATTATATTCAGGAATTTACAGGTTTTGTGAGTCCCGGTGCATTGGCGATTTTTCTTGCCGGCTTCTTTTATCGGAGAGCAACGGCAAATGGAGCGCTTTCGGCGGCATTGGGTTCATTTGTGTTCTCTACTTTACTGAAAGTTCTTTGTCCGGCTTTGCCTTGGATGGATAGAATGGGAATCGTCTTCTTGTTGTGTTGCGGTCTTATTATTTTGTTGGGCAACCGTAGTCGGTCATTGGAACAATGCTCCACTATTCATGCTTCATTATTTCATACAAGTAAGTTGTTTAATATTTTTTCTTGCATCATCATTGCCATTCTGATTGGTTTCTATTGGCTTTGGTGGTAAAGGAATGCTAACCTTATTCATATAATTATGATAACGATAAAACAGACTTTATTAATAGCAGGTGTCTGCCTGCTTTCATATTCTTCTTTGAATGCGGCATCCGGTGCCGTCTGTTCGGGACGAACTTATATATTACCTTCACGGTTGGAAGGAGTGCGGCAACCTGTCATGTCATTAAGTGGAACGTGGTCATTCAAGTACTCTCCAAAAAGTCGGTGGACTACTATTCAGGTACCCGGCGAAGCGGCTATGCAGGGGTTTGCCATCGAACATGATAAACCGTTCTTTTATAAGAAGACATTTACCATACCTGCCGACTATGCGGGAAAGCAAATTATTTTGCGCTTCGATGGTGTATACAGTCATGCAAAGTTGAGTGTAAATGGTAAGTTTGTCCGTGAGCATCATGGTGGTTTTACCCGTTGGGAAACTGATATTACTTCGCTGGTACGCGTAGGGAAGAAGAACGAAATCCAATTGGAAGTAGAAGACCGTTTAGACGAAATTTCTTATGCTTCAGGATACGCACATCATCCTATCGGCGGCATACTCCGTGATGTCACACTGTTCGCTTTGCCTGAATCTCATTTGTATGATGTGAGTGTGGAAACACATTTGGATTCACTTTATAAAGATGCCGAGTTGCGCTTTGATTGTGAGTTTATCGGTAAAGAAGGTGCGGAAGCAAGATTGGAGTTGAAGGATAAAGAAGGGAGAAATGTACAGTTGCCGCAAAGTCGTTTTAAGTTGGCGAAGGGGAAAAACACGTTCTTATTGCCTGTGGCAAATCCTTTGAAGTGGGATGCGGAACATCCTAATTTATATACGTTGGAAGTGGCTGTATACAGAGATAACAAGGAACTTTCCCGTTTTGACCGCCGCATCGGTTTCCGGGAAGTGGAGATTGTGAAGGATCGTATGTTGGTAAACGGTCGTCAGGTGAAATTGCGTGGAGCTTGTCGTCACGATATACATCCTACATTAGGGCGAACCACTACTGCCGACTTGGATAGTCTGGATGTATTGCTCTTTAAGCAATCTAATATGAACTTTGTCCGTACTTCCCATTATCCTCCTTCGGAACGCTTCTTGGAGTTTTGTAACCGTTATGGCATCTATGTGGAAAGTGAGACGGCTGTTTGCTTTGTTGATACTTATCGGCAGAAGAATTATGCTCCGGGTAATACACAGAGTGATTCGGCTTATACCGACCGTTATTTGGGACAATGTCAGGAAATGGTGAAAGCTTTCCGTTCTCATCCTTCTGTCTTGTTTTGGAGTATCGGTAACGAAAGTGTTTATGGTACAAATTTCCAACTTTGCTGGGATTGGGTGAAGGCTACGGATACCACGCGTCCTGTTATTTTCAGTTATCCCGGTTCGGCAGTGGAAAAGAAAGCTAAAATATTTGATATCCTCAGTATGCACTATCAGAATGTATATGGCAATATCAATCAATGGGGGATGTCTACCCGTAATTTTCAGGGGCATGGTATACCTGCATTATATGATGAGTGGGCTCATCCGGCATGTTACACCTATGCCACTCTGCAGACCGATCCTAATATCCGTGAATTCTGGGGGAAATCTATTGATATGATGTGGGATGGCTTGTACAATGCGCCGGGCGGATTGGGAGGAGCTATCTGGGGGTATGTGGATGAAGTGTTTGCATTGCCTCAGCCCAAGGTTGGAACCGCATTCTGGAAAGAGTTTGCCCGTACTGCCAAACCTGAAAATTATCAAGGAAACTGTGTCGGATACGGAGAATGGGGAATTGTAGATGTATGGAGACGTCCGAAACCGGAATTTTGGTCTACCAAGAAAGCGTATTCACCTGTGCGTTTACTGGCAGATGACAATCTTTCTTTTACTGCCGGACAACCACTGATGTTGACTGTATACAATCGTTTTGACCATACCAACTTGAATGAGATAAAAGCTTTTTATACTTATAAAGGTATGAAAAAAGCTTTAAGGTTAGGATTTGTAGAACCGCATCAGAAAGGACTTTTGACTATTCCTGCCGAGCAATGGGAAGAGGGTGAGAAATTATTGGTAGAGTTCTTTACTTCAGAAGGAGATTTGATTGATGCTTATCGTCCTGTGTTGGGAGTGGAAAAGGTGGACTATCCTGCTGTGATTGACGGAGAAAAACTGATTGTAACCGATAATGGTGATAAACTGATGATAAGAGGAGAGGGTTTTGAAATTCCTTTCGATAAGGCTACAGGATTGATTGTCAATGCTAAAGCCGGCGAACAAGTGATCATAGAAAAAGGTCCGTTCCTTAATCTTTATGTGAACCTGAATCATTTGACAGGTGCAGAGGTTCGTAAAATGGCCAATCATTTTACGATTTCAGATTCGGACTGGAAAAAAACATCATTCAGTTACACTGAGAAAGAAAACGGAACAGTCAAAGTAGCGCTTGTCGGCAGTTACCGGGGCGTTGTAGCAGAGTTTGATATATTGATATCTCCTAAAGGAGAGTTGTCGGTTAATTATCAAACTTCCGGTGTACCCAATGGTTTCTTACGTGAGACAGGTTTGTATTTCTATTTGTCGGATGCTATCCAGCACTTGGATTGGAAGCGTAAAGGGTATTGGAATTATTATCCGGAAGGTGAGTTTGCCGGAAATGAAGGTCGTACGTCCCTTTATCAGTCCAGACAGGCTGCATACGGCGAACAACCGGTTCAAGCTTGGCAGGCTGATACGCACAACTATTATTATTGGGCAGATGCCGGTGCCAATTGTAAGCAGCCGCTTACACAAATGGCAAAAGGTATGAAAGAGAATATTTACTATTATTCACTTTCTACGGAAACAGATTCCAAACATCGGGTATCGGTTGTTTCAGAAGATGCTTCTGTGGCTTGCCGGATAAACAAACGTGCCGACGAGCAATTGATTTTATACACAAATAATCGTTGGGATTATCCTGAGATAGCATGGGGGAATTATTGTAAAACATTGGAAGCTCTGCCCTGCTATGGACAGATAAATCTGAGAATGAAATAATCAAATAAAAGAAGTGTGTGTCATTCTATGATGAAGATTAATATAACAAAAAGATTGAACCGTTTCCTGGCAGTAGCCGGAGCAATGCTTATAGGGGCATTGCCGGCACTTGCCCAGGAAAGTTCATTGACAAGGGTCGCAGCCAATGATTGTGGTGTACCCGGTGCACAGCCTTTTTTGGTAAAAGGAGAGAATTATACGATGCCTTCGGAGGTGAAAGGCAGTAAGGAAGCTATAACCTGCAATTTCGGTGGAAAAGTGATTTATGCTTTTAATCAGTTGGATATTCATGCCGACTATCAGTTGGAAGTGGTTTATCTGGCTGACCATGAACGTAAACAACGCATTGTCGTAGATGGAAATGAAATCCAAAATGTAACGTTGGAAGCCGGAAAGGAGCAAAGATATTTGTTGGACTTACCACGTAAAGCTTATGCTTACAGCCAGTTGGTATTGGTGTTTGAAGTTGCCGGGAAAGGTGCAAATGCCATTGTATCCGAATTGAATCTTTATTCCTCCAATTCTAAAGCTCCGGTTCCTTTTAAAGGAAAAGAGAAAGAGGCATTGGGAAATGTGCTGACTTATCATATTGATACGGATGTGGATGTGGAAAAAGTATTGCCGGTTTATACGGTTCTTCCCAAAAGTGTTACGGGTACTTATCGGCCTGTTTTGTCTTTGAATGGAACATGGCAGTTTAATCCTCAGCCTGAAAAAGAGTTTTATAAACACTCGGATTCTTCTGGCTGGAAGTCTGTTATTGTTCCCGGTCAGTGGTCGATGCAAGGATTTAAGGTAGACTCGATGGCGTATGCAGGTTATCGTAAGTCGTTTGTTTTGCCGGAAGATTGGAAAGATAAGAATGTCAAATTACGTTTTGACGGAGTGCATAGTGAATACTATGTTTATCTAAATGGGGTAAAAGCAGGTTATCATTTAGGGGGGATGACTGTATATGAAATAGATGTGACCAAGCATTTAAAACCGGGTGTTAATGAGTTGGCACTTGCTGTGAGAAGTGAGTCTTTGGCTGATATGCTGGGCAGTCTGACTCAGTATGCCGCTCATCAGTTGGGAGGTATTACCAGAAAGGTGACACTGATGGCTGTTCCTCAAACTCATGTGTCGGATGTGCGTATTGTGACAGATTTGGACAGTGAGTATCGGAATGCGGCTCTGAAGATAGAGACAGCTGTAGTGAATAAGGCAACTTACGCACAGAATGGATTGACATTGCGATTGTCTGTCAATGGTTTGCCTAATGTCATAGAGCAGCGTCTTCCGAAACTGGCTGTCGGAGAGGTTTGGAAGGGGATTCTTTCGGATACCGTTACCGCTCCGCTGTTATGGAATAATGAACAGCCTCATCTTTATACGTTGAGAATGGAACTTTGTTTAAATGACGAAGTGATAGAAACCGTGGAGAAACGTTTTGGCTTTCGTGAGATAGAAGTCCGTGGAAACGAGTTGTTTGTAAACGGACGCGCCGTTAAGTTGCGGGGGGTATGCCGGCATGAGATGCACCCTTTGACGGGACGTGTCGTGGATGCAATGTGGCAACGAAAGGATATTGAACTTTATCGTGCCGCCAATTGTAATTTTGTCCGTACTTCACATTATCCTCCTTGTGAGGAAATGCTGGATATCTGTGATGAACTGGGAATGTTTGTCGAAGTAGAATCTCCGGTTTGCTGGGTGGGACATCATGCCAATGAAAATTGGAAAACACTCAATTATCAGGATAGCCAATACTATCCTTATATACTCCAGGCGAATATGGAGACGATTCATTTTTATCGTAATCACCCTTCTGTCTTGTTTTGGTCTATGGCCAATGAGTCTTATTGGAATAAAGAATTTGCCCAAATACAAGAATATGTGTATAAAGCCGATTCTACTCGTCCGCATACGTTTCACGACCAGGCGTATGGAGGCTTTAATAATCAGGGAAGTACGGCTCCTATTGCAAATATTCATTATCCCGGACCTGATGGCTATAAGGTAGCTGCAAAGAGCAATCGCCCCATGGTTTATGGAGAGTATTGCCACTTGAATGTTTATAATCGTAGTGAACTGGTGACCGACCCGGGCATACGCAGTGATTGGGCATTGGCCTTGGCTCCCACATGGGAAAATATGTATCAGACCCGAGGCGTGTTGGGCGGTTCTATTTGGTCGGGCATTGATGATATCTTCCAATTGCCTGACGGGAATGCTGTCGGGTATGGAGCTTGGGGACCTATCGACGGCTGGCGTCGTCCCAAACCGGAATACTGGGATATGAAGAAAATTTATAGTCCGGTCAAAGTACTTACCGAAGCTCTTTCCCCAGCCAATGAATTGGTTGTGGATGTGGAGAACAGATATACTTATCTGAATATGGATGAGATAAAGATTGCTTGGCAATATGGCAAGGAGAAGGGAACGGTTTCTGCTTCCATTCCTCCTTCGGGAGATGGGAAGATACGGATTCCAATAGCCAACCCCGATAAGGCAAACGAGCTTTATTTGTCGTTTACTGATCCTCGTGGATTTGTTGTTGATGAATATCTGATACCGGTAGGAGAACAAAAACAAAATGAGTTGCCTCAATGGTTGTCGCAGCCGACTAAGCTGAAAGTCGGTAAAAAAGCTTATGTAATCAGTGGAAAGAACTTCAGCTGTGAAATCAGCAGATTGAATGGGCAGATTTTGTCTCTGAAGAAGGCAGGAAAAGAAGTATTGAAAGGAGGTCCGTGGTTGATGGCACTTCCGTTGACCGGAGGTGGATGCTATCCCAATCATAATGCCAATACACCTGTTTATAACGATTTATGTTCAGACTGGAATGCAGTGGAAGTAAAGGCGCATAAGGAAGAAAGTAATGTGATAGTAACTGTAACAGGAAGCTATAAGGAGTTTGAAGGCAGTTATCGTTTGACGGTTAATGCGAATGGTGAATTGGCAGTTGAGTATCAATTTAAAGCTTTGCAGAACGTCAATCCGAGACAATGGGGCTTGGTCTTCGAAGCACCGCAAGACTATGACCGGACGTTTTGGCGTCGTAAGGGAATGTGGAGTGTGTATCCTGATGACCATATCAGCCGTCCGGTAGGTACTGCCGATTTATTTTATCAGGGTCTTCCTGCACAAACAAATCCGCGAATACAACCTTCGTGGTCGTGGAGCAAAGACTTTAATGAATTGGGCAGCAATGACTTTCGGGCTACTCGCCGAAATATTTGGTATGCAGGATTGTGTGACGGAAACGGGCATAAAGTAACGGCTTGTTCAAATGGCGAGCAGCATTGGCGTTCTTGGCTGGGAAAAGATAAAATCTGTTTTCTTGTTGCCGACTTTGTGACTGCCGGCAACGAAATGTTTTTGGATGGATATTATGCTCCTTATCGTAAACCGATTAAAAGCAATGATATAATAAAAGGTAAAGTGAAATTAAGAGTGGAATAAAACAGTATATTTAGTACCTTATATTGATAGAGTTTTATTTATTAGTTCCGTTTTGTACAACTCTTCTTTCCGGCAAGTTGAATTTGGAAAGAAGAGTTGTTTTTATCTTTGTACTTTACAATAATCAGCTTATTAATGTCGTATTATGAAAGAATCAAGTAAACTCTTTGTCTTGTTTTTCTTCCTTTGTTCTTTGATGTTTATGGGGTGTAGTCCTATACAAAAGGAGAAACATACTTTTTCTATTGGTGATAAAACATTTTTGTTGGATGGCAAGCCCTTTCTGATAAAAGCAGCCGAGATGCATTATACCCGTATTCCTGCCGAGTATTGGGAACATCGTATACAGATGTGTAAGGCACTTGGCATGAATACCATTTGTATTTATGCTTTTTGGAACATACACGAACAAAAAGAGGGCGTGTTTGATTTTAAAGGGCAGAATGACATTGCTGCATTTTGCCGTTTGGCACAGAAACATGGAATGTACATCATGTTGCGTCCCGGTCCTTATGTCTGTTCGGAATGGGAAATGGGCGGATTGCCTTGGTGGTTGTTGAAAAAGAAAGATATCAAGCTCCGCACCAATGATGCCTATTTCCTTGAAAGGACAAAACTCTTTATGAATGAGATTGGTAAGGTATTGGCGGATTTGCAGGTGAGCCGCGGAGGAAATATCATTATGGTACAGGTGGAAAATGAATACGGAGCCTATGCTACCGACAAAGAATATATAGCCAATATACGTGATATAGTCAAAGGAGCCGGTTTTACCGATGTGCCTCTGTTTCAGTGTGACTGGAGTTCTACTTTTCAGCGTAACGGATTGGATGATTTGGTTTGGACAATTAATTTCGGAACAGGAGCCAATATTGATGCACAGTTTAAGAAGTTGCAAGAAGCTCGTCCGAATGCACCTTTGATGTGTAGCGAGTTTTGGAGCGGATGGTTCGACCATTGGGGGCGCAAACACGAAACCCGTGATGCCGAAACAATGGTTTCGGGTATTAAAGATATGCTTGACCGCCATATCTCTTTTTCTCTGTATATGACGCATGGAGGAACTACTTTTGGACATTGGGGAGGAGCAAATAGTCCTGCTTATTCTGCCATGTGCAGTTCTTATGATTATGATGCTCCCATCAGTGAAGCGGGTTGGGCGACTCCTAAATATTATAAGTTGCGGGAGATGATGATGCAGTATGCCGACTCTGCACAAGTGATACCCGATGTTCCGGCTGCCTATCCGGTAATTGAGATTCCCGAATTTGAACTGAAGGAAGTGGCTCCGTTATTTGACAATCTGCCCGAGCCGAAGCTTTCAGAGGATATCAAACCGATGGAACAGTTCGACCAAGGTTGGGGAACGATTTTATATCGCACTTCTTTGCCGGAAGTGAAAGAAGGCACTACTCTGTTAATAGACGAAGTACACGATTGGGCACAAGTATATGCCGATGGTAAATTGTTGGGACGTCTGGATCGCAGACGAGGACAGAATTCATTGGTGCTTCCTTCGTTGCAGAAAGGTACCCGACTTGATATTCTGGTTGAAGCGATGGGGCGTGTTAATTTTGATGTGGCTATCCATGACCGTAAAGGAATTACGAACAAGGTCGAATTGCTGACCGAGACTGATAAGAAGGAATTAAAGAATTGGGAAGTTTATAGTTTCCCGGTTGATTACGACTTTGCAGAGTCAAAGAAATATGCGGAAGGTGAAAAACTTGATGCACCTGCCTACTATCGTGCAACATTTGAGTTAGACCGGGTAGGGGATGTCTTTCTGGATATGCAAACGTGGGGAAAAGGAATGGTTTGGGTTAATGGAAAGGCAATGGGACGTTTTTGGAAAATCGGACCGCAACAAACTTTGTTCATGCCCGGCTGTTGGCTGAAGAAAGGTAAGAATGAAATTATTGTTCTTGATTTGCTGGGACCTGAGAAAGCGACGGTATCGGGATTAAAGAAACCTATTCTTGATATGTTACGTGCTGAGGCTCCCGCCACCCATCGCACTAAAGGGCAAAATCTTAATCTAAAGGGTGAGAAGTCGGTTGCTATTGGCGAATTGACAGCAGGCAACGGTTGGCAGGAAGTTAAATTCGGAAAAACTGTTGCAGGACATTATTTCTGTCTGGAGGCATTGAGTGCACAAGATGGAAAAGACAATGCTGCCGTAGCCGAGTTCTATTTGTTGGATGAAAATGGCAAGCCGCTTCCCCGTCAGCATTGGAAGATTGAATATGCCGATAGTGAAAGCACAAGTTGGGGCAACTTTACTGCCGATAAAATATATGACTTGCAGGAATCTACCTATTGGAGTACTCGTGATGGGGATAAATATCCTCACCGGTTTGTAATAAACTTGGGAGAAGACGTAAAAGTATCCGGTTTCCGTTATCTGCCGCGTGCTGAAGAGTCGTATCCGGGTATGATAAAGAAGTATAAGGCTTATGTAAAGAGTACCCCTTTTAATTTCTGATCCTTTTTTAGAGTTTTTATAATACAATCTTAGTTCTAAAAGTAATAGTCTGCAATTGGGACTATTGCAACTCCTCCTATCTCGCAGAAACGCCTGTAATGAGAATACTTCTGTGAATAGGAGGAGTATCTGTTCACACATGCTTTCGAGTGAAAAAACACGTTAGTACGTATAGGCCTGTACGTACGTGTGAAAGCGTGCTTTCTGACGGTCAGTATTATTCCCCCATTCTGATTCTGTTTCCCGGCTTGCGTGCAGTGTCTGCGATAGTATGTACTTCGGCTTCTACTTTACCTTTTACAAATTCAGGAATATTATATGAGAACATGAAGCGTGAGTAGAAATCAGGGTCTTCTTGCGGGAGGACAAAAGGTTTTCCTGTTTTTCCGTTTTCATCAATATGTACCAGATATGGACGTGTATAAAGACCGTCAATGCGCCGGCTGCTGAAAACAAGCCAACGGCTGTTGCTGCTCCATGAATGATAGCTTTCCACATCGTCGCTATTCGCCGCCTCCAATGGATAACTTCGCAGAGTCGATAAATCAATCATGTACAAATCGGCATCCTTATGCCAAATAGAGAAATTGCCATAATCGGACACCGTATAAAGGAGCCGCTTCCCATCCGGGGAGACTCTCGGGAACTTAACACTCCGGCCCGCTTCCCTCGCATTATATAAGGTATCCACTTGGGTTCCAATCGAACCGTCTTCCGGATCAAAAGCGACTCGTAGCAGGTTATACCGGACATCCCGATAATTTTCCGGCATACAGACAGAATCCGCCGAACAGAACAGCAGATAGTTACCATCCGGAGTAAAAGTGGGAAAAGTCTCATAACACGCCATGGAAGCCAATAATGGCGAACTGAATACCCTCTCCTTCTCCGTGTCATAGATCAGCACGTCCGATTCCACGTCATATACCTCAATCCGATTCTCATCGGAAAGATGGAAGTCTTGGTGGGTCTCATTGGTAGAAAAAGCGACATACCGGCCGGATGGATGCCAATACGGATAAACGAACGAAGCCGGCTTACCGTCCCGTTCCAATGCGATCGTCTTTACCTGCCGATGATCAATCAA